>OIZP01001045.1_pt1 | contig 15149 bp, 10 predicted proteins | sample 1588531 | NCBI WGS metagenome assembly OIZP01 (sample SAMN03283283) | human gut metagenome | biome: human-associated habitat; material: feces | host: Homo sapiens | place: Peru | collected 2012 | reverse complement strand
AAAGTACGGCCTCGAAAAGGACTCCTACATCCTCTATCTGGGCCGCATGGTGCCGGAAAAGGGCTGTCACTATCTGGTGGACGCCTTCAAAAAGCTTGACACCGACAAAAAGCTGGTCATCGCAGGCGGTTCCTCCGACACCCGGTGGTACATGGACGAGCTGAAAAAGCAGTCCGGCGGCGACGAGCGGGTCATCTTCACCGGCTTTGTAGACGGTCAGCTGCGGGAAGAGCTCTACAGCAACGCCTACCTCTTCGTCCTGCCCAGCGACCTCGAGGGAATGCCCCTCTGCCTGCTGGAAGCCATGAGCTACGGCAACTGCGTCATCACCTCCGACATCGAGGAGTGTACCAACGTCATCCACGACAACGGCATCACCTTCCGCAAAAGCGACGTGGACGACCTGACCCAGAAGCTCACCTACGCCCTCAGCCACCCCAACACCGTCCGGATGTTCAAGTGGCTCGCCGCCGAGTACATCTGCACCCGCTTCCCGTGGGAGCAGATCGTGGAGGAAACACTCGCGCTCTACGAGAAAAAATAATGGCATTCAAAAAGCGCCCGCTGCAAATGCAGCAGGCGCTTTTCTCTTTAGCTTGAATTTTTCTGCATCCGGCGGTCGCGCCCGCCGCGCAGAGTCTGGATAAAATCGAAATAGGCCAGTGCCAGCCGGTAGTGCTTCCGTTTCAGGATGCATAAACCCACCCACTGCCATCTGGAATCTGCCATCTCCCGGCGGCCCTCCGCCAGCCAGCGGGCCGCCCGGGGCCTCTCGCAGAAGCTCCTGAGCCACTGCACACGCTCCACATCCGGCATGGTGTCCCGGACAAAGGAGAGCTTTCGGGCCACTTCCAGCACGCTGCAGAGGGCTTCCCGCCCGATGAGGTCGTCATACATCCCAGGCACCGGGGCATGGCGGCACACCACCTCGTCGAACTCCGCCCGTTTTGCGGCGGCTTCGTCGCCGAAATAGACTTTCTGGAAGCTGGTCATGGTGGAGGATGGACGGACGTTGTAGATGTAATACGCGCTGCGCTCATAGGCGATGCGCCGGAAGGGCGCATCCAGCAGCTGGGTCAGGAAATAGGCGTCCTCCCCCACCCGCAGCGAGGTGAAGCGGATATTGTACTTTTGCAGGTAGTCCCGGCGGCAGAGCCGCACCCAGGGTACCGCCTCATATTTGGCCTTCCGGAAATTCTGCCAGAATTCCTCGTAGGTATACACCCCGCTCAGCGCAGGCAGATTCGGTCCGCTGCGCTGCAGGGCGCTGCCGTCCTTATCGAGGAACTGCTTGTAGTAGCCGTAGACCACCACGTCGGCGTCGGCCTCCCGGGCGGTGCGGAGGGCGTTTTCCAAAAGGTCCGGCAGTACTTCGTCGTCCGAGTCCACATAGCAGATGTACTCACCCCTTGCGTGGTCGAGGCCGAGGTCCCGGGCCGAACCCTGACCGCCGTTTTCTTTGTGCAGCGCATGGATGCGGGCGTCCTTTGCCGCATATTCGTCGCAGAGCTCTCCGGAGCCGTCGGTGCTGCCGTCGTCCACAAGCCAGACCTCGAAGTCCTGCCAGGTCTGCGTCTGCAAAGACGCCACGCAGCGGGGCAGCAGCGTTTTGATGTTATAAACCGGAACGATGACCGAAACGTCGGGCATAACGGACTCCTTATCTCTTTTCATAGACTGCAAGGAAGCGGTCAGCGAGGGCGTCCCATGTGTTCTCATGGATGACCGTCTCATAGGCTGCCTGCTCCATCCGGGCCTTCTTTTCCGGGTCGGCGGCAGTGTCCAGCAGGGCTTTCGCCCAGCGGGCCGGGTCCGATTTTTCCAGCACAAGGCCGTTCTCCCCGCTGCGCAGCAGCATATCCGCACCGCCGTTGGGGGTGGTCAGCACCACCCGGCGGAAGAACATCGCCTCCAGCAGCACCATGCCGAAAATTTCGTACTCTGTCGGCAGCAGGAAGAAATCTGCCTGCTGGTAGACCCCCTTCATCTGATACTGGGGGGCTTTTTTCTGCCAGAAGACGCAGCTCTTCAGCCCCTTTTCCCCGATGGCCGCTTTCACGCTGTCCACATACTCCGCGTCGCCGTCGCCGATGATGTAAAGGCAGGCGTCCGGGTCGCTTCTCCGCACTTCGGCCAGCACATCCAGCAGGAAGAAGGGGTCCCGCCGAGGCTCGATGCGGCCGATATAGAGCAGCTTCAGGCCCTTCTTCTGAATCCGCATCTTTTGCTCAAGTTCCGTCTGCCCGGCGTCCGGGCGGTCACGCAGGAGCTCCGCGTCGATGCCGACGCCCACCGTCGTCACCTGCTCCGGCGAGAGACGCTTTTCCAGCAGGAATTTCCGGGCCAGCTCGCTCTTGGTCAGAAAACGGGTGCCACGGCGGCGGTAGCGCCCCACGAAGAGGGCGTCGAACACCCTGCACATCCGGTTATAGTTCTTGTTGAAGGGCGAGTAGTAGGGGCCGTGGTAGACCACCGTCTTTTCGGGGTACTTCCCTGCCAGATGCCACGAGAACATCTGGTTATACTCGGCGGTCTGCAGCACATCATACTGGGCAAAGAGCTTCTCCTGCCCTTTGAACCAGACGTTTTTGAGCAGGACTTTTCCGTGGCGGTAGAAGACATTGATGGGCTTTGCACCCTCCACCTCGACCTTTACGGTCATCTCGTCGCCGTCCGTCCAGAACAGGATGTCGGTGGGATGGCCGCGCTTCACCAGCGCCTTTGCAAGTCCCACTTCCTGAATATTGTAGGTGTTCTTTGTCACGTCCAGCACGCTGGGCCAGGGGCGAACGATGAGTATTTTCATAGCGGCATCCTCACTGTCTGAGCTGGCTGGCAATATCGGCGTCCACGATCTCCTCGCCGGACTTATGGCGCAGCTGCTCCTGCGACGCGGCGCTCAGGCCGTTGTTGACCACGCAGTTGAGGTCGCAGGTAGAGCAGCGGTCCAGCTCTTCCTTCGACACCTTGCCGTCCCGGTAGTCACGGCAGACTTTCAGCTCATACATACTGTAAGGAGTCTTGGTGAACAGCGCCTTGAACTTATGGGTCAGCACCCAGAAGCCCGGCTTCCAGATATATTTGTGCATGGCCGGCGAGACGGAGCCGATCATCCAGCAGTCGCGGTCGCAGTGGCGCACCTTGGCGCGGACGGCCTCCGCCTCCGGGCTGCTCCACAGCTCATCCCAGCTCTGGGTGTTCAGGTTGCCCATTACCTCTTTATCCTTGGTGCCGTTGCAGGGCATGACGTCGCCGTAGGGGTCGATGAAGAAGGTATCGAAGCTCATATCACAGGGCAGCAGGCGCTTCTGGCCGTAGAGGTAGTTGATGAGGCCGTGGTTGAAGTAGGCGCGGAACCACTTTTTGGGCGAATTGCTCCGCAGCAGCTCGTTGATGAGGGCCTCAAAGTTCTTCGCCACCATGGGTCGGTCATGGATGATGTTCTTGGCCTCCACGAAGTAGAAGCTGTTGTGCAGGGTGGCGGTGGCGAATTCCATCCCCATCTCATCCGACAGGCGATAGAGGGGTACGAGGTCGGGGGCGTTCTTGTCCTGTACGGTCATGCCGAAGCCCACATCCTTCATGCCCATCTCCCGGAGTTTTTTCAGGGTGGTGTAGCCGCGGTTGTAGCCGTCGGCGAGGCCGCGTATCTCGTTGTTGGTCTGCTCGAGGCCCTCGATGGAGATGCGGATGCCGATGTCGGGGAACTCCTTGCACAGGTCGAGGATACGGTCGGTGAAGAAGCCGTTGGTGGAGATGACGATGCGGTCCGATTTCTTCCGCAGCTCCCGCACGATGTCCTTCAAATCCGTGCGGATAAAGGGCTCGCCGCCGGTGATGTTGGTGAAATACATGGGCGGCAGCTTGCGGATGGTCTCGAGGCTGATCTCTTCCTCGGGCTTCGAGGGTGCCTTATAGCGGTTGCACATGGTGCAGCGCGCGTTGCAGCGGTAGGTGACGATAACGGTTCCGTTCAGTTTCTTGGTTGCCATGAATCCTTCTCCTCTGTTTTTATCCCTGGTACAGGGGCATCAGTTTTTCCGCATATTCTTCCACAGTGTCAAAGCGGGTTGTCCCGCAGGCTCTGGTATAAGCGTCCAGCCGGGTACGGTCGTCCCAGAGGGCGCGTATCTTCTCTGTCAGCGCGTCCGCATTCCCGCTCTTGAACAGCTCTCCGTTCACGCCCGCGTCGATGAGCTCCGGGATGCCGCCGATGTCTGCGCCCAGCACCGGCGTGCCGTACATCAGCGACTCCATCACCGAAAAGGGGCAGTTCTCATACCACTCCGACGGGTAGACGCTGAACTGCGCCTCCGCAATGAGTTTTTCGAGGGCCTCGCCCGACTGGAACCCCACATTTTTCAGGTTCGGGATGCCGGCCAGTTCCCCTTCCAGCGGGCCGCTGCCTGCCGCCACAAAGGGGATGTCCGGCAGGGCCTTGCAGGCTTTCAGGAAAGTTTCGATGCCCTTTTCCTTCGCAAAGCGGCCGAAGTAGAGCACGTAGTCCTGCTTTTCCACAGCCGGGGCTTTCTTTGTGGAAATAAAGTTGTGCATCGCCACCGTTTTCTCCCGCAGGATGGGGTCAGAGTCCAGCTTTTTCTTCATGAACTCCGAGCAGCAGACAATGGCGTCCAGCTTTTTGTAGACCTTTTTCCACCGCCAGAACGCAGCCTCCGCAAAGCCGATGGCGCTCTTGGCCGTAGAGCCGTGGATGCACTTATTCTGGATGCAGGAGGTGAGCTTCCCGCCGAGGCAGTCCTCACAGACCTGTCCGTCCATCCGACAGCACATATGATTCGGGCAGACCAGCTGGTAGTCGTGGGCCGTGTAGAGGATTCGGCAGGCGTGTCCGCTCTCCTTCCTCCATTTGTCCGCCTCGAGGATGATGCTGGGTGTCAACTGATAGTTGAAATTGTTGAGATGGATAACATCCGGTCGAAAATCATCCAGCACCAGCCGCAGTTTCTGCCGAGCCTCGGAAGAATAAATGGTCTTGAGAGGGTATGTAAGCTTTGCCAGCTTGCTGCCGCCGTGGAAATCCATGCTGCCGGTGTAGGCGTCCACCCGGTTGCCCACGCACCGTCCCTCGTGCTCCATCCCGAAATACTGCACCTCATGGCCCATCCGTTCCAGCTGCTTTCCCAGCTCGAACATATAGGTCTCAGAGCCGCCGTTGGGGTAAAGGAATTTGTTGATCATCAAGACCTTCATCTCGTCCGCTCCTCACTTTTATACACAGATGTGGAAATCTCCCTCCACATTTTCTTCTTCTCTCTTTTTGTTCCGCTTCTTCTGGCGGCTTTCCTTCACCGCCGCCAGAGGCTGGGTCTCCGAGTCCAGCAGGTCGCCGTTCTCCGACACCTCCAGGCACCACACCATAATGGCCATCCGGTACAGGACGTTGATGGGATAATAAAAGGAAGTATTATCGGTCAGGTAGGTGAAGAAGACATAAAGGTTCATCGCCATCAAGGCGTAAGCCGGCATCTCGGTGTACCGCTCCTCCACCCGGTGGATGCGGAATGCCAGCTCAAAGAGTATCCATATCCACCAGCACCAGAAGCCCACTTCCAGATACAGCTCCAGATAGACGTTGTGGGTAGCCGCCGTGGCCAGCGGATAGCTGGGATCTTCGGTGGCGTAGGTATAGATGAATCGGATGCCCCGGCCCATATAGGTCGGCAGCAGCTCAAAGAACTGGCTGAAATATTCGTAAAGGATGTCGCGGTACATCAAATCGACACCGAATTCATTGGCCAGCTCCACGAACAGGCCGGATTTTATCATCCAGAGATAGAAAAAGATGCAGCCACCTGCCACGAGCGCAATGACATCCGTGAGCAGCTGCAGATGTCTCGGTCTCCACTTGCAGAGGATATGATACATCACCGCCGCACAGAACACCGCCGGGACGGCGATGCGCTTGAAACCCAGCGTGAAGAACAGCGCCGAGATAAGGAAGCAGACGGCCTGGGTCTTGTGGTTCTTCTCCTTGTGGATGGCGTAGTAGATGACCATAACACCCCAGCCGTAGACCATATCGTGCAGCTCCATTTGGTGCATCGCGCCGCCGGTGTCGTCTGCAAAGGTGACGAGCAGCCGGATATACTGCGCCACAAAGTTGGCCAGACCCTCGCTTGCCGCCACCTGCAGGGCCACCAGACCGTTTGCTATCGTCATGCCCACCAGCGTCAGGGGCATGGTGGCCTCACCGAACAGGTAGACCGCCGCCGACGCGAACATCAGGTTCGTGAGCATATAGAAAATGTTCAGCGAACCGCGCAGGATGTAGTTGAAGGACTGGAACTCCGTGATCCAGATGGCCACCGACCACATCCAGAACATCAGATAGGGAAAAAAGAAAAGCGCAAAGAAGCGCAGACAGAAGATAGCCCGGTTGAACATCGGGCGGAGAAAAAACATTGCACAGGCCCACCCGAAGATCAGCAGATTGATGGCATATTTCAGGCCCACCGGCAGACGGTAGCAGGCACAGTAAAAGCTGAGGAACATCAGCACGATATAAAACGCCGCACTGGCCAGCTTTAGCGGTTTGCTCTTAAAAACATCCATTCGTTGACTTTCCCTGTCTTATTTTTCTCGCCGCGGCTCAGTTCACGTCCACGACCACCAGTTCCGGCTGGTTGAAGATGCGCGGATACGGCTCCGAATCGCCGAGGCCGCGGCTGATGACCACCTGCGACTCTCCCATCTGGTTGACACCGCTGGTGTACTTGGGCAGAAAGCCCTGGCTGGTAGACCACAGACCATGGCCGCCGATGCGCACCTGTCCGCCGTGGGCGTGGCCGCTGAGCACAAGGTCGAATTTTTCGTCGGCCAGCGAGGTGTCCAGCACCTCGGGGCAGTGGCAGATGAGAATGGTGCAGACATTGTCCAGCGCATTCGTCTCGTCGTTCAGTGCGTCAGCCACCTCCCGGGAGATGTCCCGTTCCAGCTGGGCGCGGGGCCACTCGAAGAAGCCGCCGATGCGCAGCTTTTTGCCGTTGATGGTGGCATCCTCATACGTTCCGTTCATCCAGTGGACACCGGTGGCCTTGATGTCGTCAAAAATGGTATCGCAGCCGTTGGCGTAGCGGGCCGCCCACTCGTGGTTGCCGGGAGCATAATACACCGGCGCAATGTCCACCAGCTGACGCATCAGGCTCAGCACAAGGCTGTAATCCGGGTTTGTGTCAATATCCATATCGCCCGCCACGGCGATGAGGTCGGGTGCAAGGTTTCGCACCTTCTGCACAAGGTCGGCGTTGTCGGTGCCGTACTCGCTCAGATGCAGGTCGGAAAGCAGCACGATGCGCAGGTCTTCCACCGGCTTATCCACTGTGACGGTATAAAAGGTCGTGATGAAGCTCTTGTTCATCTGAAGGTTATACAGCAGGATGCCGCCCAGAACGAGGGCCGTCAGCAGCAATATGGGCAGCAGCCGTGCCAGAAAATGCAGTATCTTTTTTATCATAGTTCACTCTCAGCTTTTGGACACCAGCGGCGAGACAGCCGCATTCTTCGCGTTTTCGGCCTCCTGACGGGCTTTTGCGTCTGCACAGCGGCGGATGGACAGCCGCAGCAGAGCGCGGATCTCATAGGCGTTATCCTTGGCCGAGTTGGCAACGCCCACAAAGATGCAGGGGCCGAACCGGGCGAACTCGGTCTTGGCCAGCAGACTGCCCAGCCGGTTGACACAGTTTTTCGCCAAATCGAAGCTGCAGTTTTCCAGCAGGACGATAAAGTGGCCTGCGCCATTGTAGCCGACAAAGCCCAGTGTGCGGAACACATACTGCAGCTGGTCGCCCAGCAGGCGCAGCGCCTTGTCACCATCGTTCCGGCTCATGGCCGAAAAATCCAGCTGGATGTAGATGATGGTGAACTGGCCCTTCAGCCGTGTCGTACTGTAGTGGTCGATGGCGGCATCACAGCGCTCGCGGTTGGGCAGGCCGCTCTTCTTGTCCACATAGAGGTAGTAATCCACAAAGTCGCCCAGACGGCCCATGAAGATGGCGCAGAAGCATCCCACAAAGAGGAAGAGCACCACCGACAGGGCCGCATAGAGCTTCAGGTTGAGCTTCTCGGTGACAATGATGCTGTTCTTCATCTCGATGTTGTCCGCACCGTTGACCTGATTGAACTCGTCGATGGTCATGAGTGCGAGGTCATACAGATTCGTGAACTTCTGCACCAGCTCGTCGATGCGGGCGCTGGCCCACTGTGCCTCAGCACTGCGGGGGTCGGTGTTCTGGGTCACATCGGCGTAAACGTCCAGGATCTCCTGCGCCTGCCCCTGCGCAATGGTGGCATCGATGAGCTTGGCGTGGAGGTCGGCATAGTTCTGGATGAGCTTATCGTAGGTGGTGGTGACATTGCCGGAGGGCTGGACACTCCAGTCCCGCACCACGTCACTGACGATCTGGGTCTCGCCGCCGTCAGCATTCCGGTCGCCGGAGTAGACTGCCGCACCGTCCAGCGTCTTATCGCCGAACTGGTCGATGATGCTCTTGGCCTCTGCGATATTTCCGTTCAGGCTGTCGATCTGGAGCTGGTAGCGCATCACGATGTTCTTCTTCGTGTTGACCAGAAGCGTATGGTCCCGCACCAGCTTATGGTTGATGATATAGGCGTAGAGGTCGTTCAGGGTATTCTGGGTCAGATACTCGTACTCCGACACGAGGTCCGAGAACGAGTAGCCCGATTTCACACTGTAAAAGCCGTATTTTTCGTCAGCCTTCTTCTGAAGGAAGGCCACGCTCTCGTTGGCGTTATTGCGCAGGATCTCCACGCAGTCGATGTACTCGTAGTTCGCCACCGAGACATTGCTGGCGTTGTTGGGGAACAGCTCCGAGTCCACGTGGGTCTCGCTGTAATACTTGAAGTAGTTCGTCAGCACTGTGTCCAGCACATTGCGGGCGTAGTCGGTGGCGTCCTTGCTGGCCACAGTGAACGAAACGGCATAGATAGTGGGGTAATATTCATACTCCTCACCGTCGGCAAGCGCCGTCTCCTTTTTGGTCTGCTCATCCTCCGGGATGACCTCTTTGACGGAGATCTTGGAGCGGATGCTCTCGGTGCTGGCTGTCAGCCCCAGCTGCTGGATGGTCTGGTTGATGACCGAGGCCGACGTGATCTCGGTGGGGTCTATCTTGGAGCCGTCGGCGTTCATGCCCTGACTTGCATTTGCGTTGGTGTACTGGATGATGGCTGTGGCCGTATACGACTGCCGCGACGAAATAAACTCATACACGCCCAGACAGCCTACCGCTGTGATGAGCATGATGAGGAACCACCACTTTTTGAGGTAGCGCAGCAAATCAAAACTTTTCATTCTTCCTCCATCCTGTCAGAAAGACGGATGTCATTCGTTTTCTGCCCGCAGGCGTTCACGCTGCCGCTGGCGGCTCATCTTGACGACAGCAGCCAGATACCACACGGTGCATATCAAAGCCGCCAGCATCACGCTGGGCTTGACGTTATACCGTCTGATAAACGAGGACTCCGGCCCGTTGAACACCAGGTATCTGCTGATGCGCTGAGCATAGCAGTCGGCGTCCAGCTCCCGCGTTGCGCTCACGATGCTGGCGAGCTGCTGGGTGATGACATCCACCATCGACTGGGCCACCTGCAGTTCCTGAGCCTCGGTGGGCTGCTCCAGCGCCGTGATCTTGGAGTTGTTGGTCGTGATGTTCTTCTGGGCGTCCACAGCCGAGCTGAGCAGCTCATTGGCCCTCAGGGCCAGATCGTCGATGCCGACCTTGGTGCGGGACATATAGAACGAGCCATCGCTGTCGTAGGTAGGGATGAGCACCGAGGAGACCATCTTGTTGTTGTAGTTGTCCAGGATGTTCATAAAGATGTCACTCTTCTGAGAATCGCTCATCTCGCTCCACCGCAGGGTGCGGTTCAGCTCGTTGAGGTCGTCGATGCAGCGGGCGTTGTTCTTGGCCACGCCGTTTTCCCAGATATAGCTCTGGTACTCCGACAGGGTGTAGCCCTGCAGATTCTGTACCTGCTTTTGGATGGCGCTGTAACTCTGGCCGCTGGTGGACAGGTAGGAGCCGGCCTGGTCATTGCGCACCGTAAGGTAATTGTTGATGCGGCCTATCATCATCCGGAAATAGGAGCCTATCTCTTCGTAATCCATATCGGAATAATCAAAGCTGATGTCCAGCGAGGTCGCATTGATGCGGTAATCTGCCGTAAAGCGCTTGAGGTAGACCCGGCATATCTGGTCGAGGAGATCCTGCGCCGTGATCTTGCCCCAGAGTGACCACGGCAGTTCGAGGTCGATGTGATAGGACGAGCTGATGTAGTAGTCGTCCTCCTCCGTCACGAGCTTGCTGTTGGTCGGCGAGATGGAGATGCAGTCTGCCAGCTCACTGGTGGTCAGGTCATCCTGCAGACCGGTGGCCTGTAAGATAGCCTCAAGATACTCCTGCGTCAAAAATTCCGATTCGCTGAAGCGGGCGCCGTTGGGCGTCTTGCCGGTCACGCTCTCTTCGTAGTTCAGCGACATGGTGGTAGTGGCCGAAAAGCTCTTGACCGTGGTCAGCACGCACATGAATATCAGCGTACACACGACGCCCACGACGAACAGCCGCCTCACCCGCAGCAGAAAGACTTCGCACAGGAGCCGGATGGAAAGAGTATCGAGGAAACGCTGGAACGATGTAAGCACCGACTCCCGTTCCTCACGGTGGGATCCGCCCTTGCTGCGGGAGGACTTCTTCTCTGCCGGAGCGGCCTTTTCTGCGCTTTCGTCCCCTTCCGGCACCGCTGCTCCGGTGGTATTCAGAGCTGCCGCGAAGTCATCCTGCTCCGGCGGCTGGGGCGCAGCTGCCTCGGGCCGGCTGGCCGACTGAAGGACATTGAGCTTCCGCTTCACAGACTTCGGCGGGGCCGGAGGCGTCAGGACAGGCTCCACCGGCGGGATGGCGGACGGCGGCGCAGCGGGCGCGGTATAGGTATGCTCTTCTTCCGCCGGGGCCGCAGTCTCCGGGACGGAGTTTTCCTGCTTTGCCCGGCCAAAGAGCGAGCGCTTTTTCGCGTGCTTTGCGGCATGGCGCGCGGGCGCAGAGCCACGCCCGGATGTCTTTTCCGGGCTGGCCTTGTAGACCCTCTGATTCGGTTCTTTCCGCGCTGATCTCATCCGCAGTTTCCTTTTTGTTCTCTTATAGGTACGTCCTCCGATTGGCCGGAGGGTATATCTCGACTACTTTATAATACCTCAAATCATCCCCAAACACAACTGTTCCGTCATCTTTCACATCCGAACTGCCCGTTTTTCTTTTCTTCCCGCCCCAAAAAGGACAAACAAGAAACCCCCGCCTCCGGGAGTACCGGAGGCGGGGGTTTCGCCGAACTGTGATTTATGAAGAAGGTTTTCGGAAGGACCGCTTATCAGGCAGGCTGTGCCTTGTTGGCGTTCTTCTTGCCCGTCATGAAGCAGTAAGCTATGATGAGTGCGCATCCAGCAATGCCGATAATATCAGACATGGAGCTGGGCAGGATGAAGATGAAGGCCACGACATAGCAGGCGATGCGCTCCCACATCTTCAGGGGACGGAACAGGTAGCCAGCGATGCCGCAGGCCAGCAGATAGGTGGCTGCAATGACGATGAAGTATGCAGTGATGATCTCCACCACAGTGCCTTCCAGCAGGATAGCGGGACGATACACGAATGCAAAGGGGACGATGAAAGCGGTGATGGCGAAGGAGAATGCCTTCCAGCCGGTCTTCCATGCGCTTGCACCCGCGATGCCTGCTGCAGTAAAGGATGCCAGACAGACGGGAGGAGTGATCTGAGCCACGACACCGAAGTAGAAGATGAACATATTGGCGACCAGAGCGGAGATGCCCAGACCCTGGATAGCCGATGCGAACAGAGTGACAGCGATCAGGTAAGCGGCCACGGTAGGCAGTGCCATGCCCAGCAGCAGGCAGCCCAGAGCGGCGATGAGCAGTGCGATGAACAGGCTGCCCTCACCAGAGGTACCGATGAGCTTTGCGATCTTGACGGCAACGCCGGAGTTGACCACGATGCCGATCATGATGCCGCAGGCAGCGGTGGGGATCGCAATGTTTGCGGCCTGACGGACGCCGTCCATCAGAGTCTGGAGCAGCTTGCGGGGACCCATGCGGGTCTCAGGAGAGATCGCTGCGATGATGATGGAGAAGATGGTGCAGTAGATCGCGGAACGGGGCAGAGAGTAGCCCATGATGATCATGATGACCAGAACGATGATGGGCAGCAGACGGTACACGCGGGGCAGGATGGGCTTGCCTTCGTAATGTACGCCGGAGTCTTTGCCCAGACCCTTCTTCTTTGCGATCATGTGGACAAGGATGAACACGGCGAGGAAGTAGGCCACAGCGGGCAGGACAGCTGCTGCTGCGATCTGCGCATACTGCACACCGATGATCTCGGCCATGATGAATGCGCCAGCGCCCATGATGGGGGGCATGATCTGGCCGCCGGTGGAAGCAACAGACTCGACTGCTGCTGCCTCTTCGGGGTCATAACCGGTCTTTTTCATCAGGGGGATGGTCAGAACGCCGGTGGTGGAAACATTTGCGATCGCAGAACCAGAAACCATGCCCAGCAGGCCGGAAGAGATGACAGCTGCCTTTGCGGGGCCGCCGACCGTCTTATCGCTGAGCTTCATGCCGCCGTCGATCAGGACACCGCCGCCGCCGCAGTTGGAGAAGAAGGTGCCGAAAACGAGGAAGTAGAACAGGGTGCCCAGAGAAGTGACCAGCGGAGAGCCGAAGATGCCGTTCTCGCCGTACATCAGGACTTCCATCAGTTTGGGGAAGCTGATGCCGGAGAAGCGGAACAGGCCGGGGATATACTGACCGAACCATGCATAAGCAAGGAAGAAGCAGATGACCCAGAACAGGGACATACTGACCACGCGGCGGACGGCCTCCATGACATTGATGACCAGAAGCACCGCCACGATGACCTCGGTGGTGGTCATAACGTCAACATTGAAGATGCGGTAGTTGAGCTGTTCTGCGTGGCTCAGGAAGAACCAGCAGATGAAGCAGCTGGACGCGATGAGGAAGATGTCGTAGATCCACCACAGCTTGTTGTGGCTCTTGGATTTCTCGACCATCGGATTGTACAGCCACACCACGACCAGTGCAAGGCACATATGGAGCGGCAGCTGGAACCACGGGTCAAGGGGCTTGACCAGCTTGATGTAGAGCTGGAACACCGTCCAGATAACAGTAAGAACTGCCAGCGAATAGAAGCGCCATTTCGGCATATTCTTCAGCAGCTTGGCGATTTTGGTATCTTCGTCCTCTTCGTTTGCCAGAGCCTTGGCCTTGGCGTCGAGAGCCGATACCTTGGTTTCTTTTTCGTTGCTCATATTTCCCTCCGTATTATCCCTTGTGAAAGCAGAGGCCGGACACCGCAAAGCGTCCGGCCTCTGCCTACGGTCAAAGGATAGATCTGATGTCGTGCGGAGCGCCTCCGCCGACAGCTTTCAAAGCCGGAACTTACTTCATGTAGCCTGCTTCCTTGTAGTACTTCTCAGCACCGGGATGCAGCGGGCAGCCGCCGCGCTTCATCTCTTCCCAAGCGGTCTCAGGCTCCCACGGAGACAGGGAGTTGTACTCGGCCACCAGAGCGTCGCGGTTCTCGCTCAGGCTCTTGGTGATGGCGTAGACGACGTCCTCGCTCAGGCTCTCTTTGCAGAAGACGCAGTCGGGAGTGCCGGGCAGCGTCAGCTCCTTATCCTGACCCTTGAAGCAGTTGGCCGGGATGGTGATGAGGTCGAAGCCCTTTTCGCTGACGAACCAGCTGCACAGGTCATCGCCCCACTGCAGGAAGGTGACATCCACGCTGGTAGCGATCTGAGCCATGGTGGAAGAAGCAGAAGAGGTGTGGTCGATGTAGAAGTCGATCTGGCCGTCCGCGATAGCGTCTGCGTTGGCATCGCCGCCCTGGTTGGTGATGGAGCCGCCCCAGCTATTCAGGTCGTCCTCGGTCACGCCGAAGTACTCGAGCAGCAGGTAAGCGCCCTCAGCATCCATGGAGCCCTTTGCGGAGCAGCCGATGCGCAGGGGCAGCTTCTGCTCGAAGATCTCCTCGATGGTGGAGACATTGTACTTCTGCAGGAATGCGTTGGACACGCAGTTGATGTAGCAGACAGCAGTCAGGCCGCCGATGACCGCTGCATAGCCGCTGGTAGCAGGCTTGCCCAGAGTACCTTCCTCCATTGCCCACTTTGCAGGAGCACCGTTGATGAAGGCCAGATCGGTGTTGCCGGAAGCAAACAGATAAGGAGCGCCCATACCGCCCGGAGAGTCAGGGTTGACGTTGACAGTCTGGAAACCGCCAGCCTTCTCCAGCACCTTGGACATTGCGACGATCATATTGTAAGAGCCAGAACCGACCTTATCGGAGCTGAAGTTCAGAGTCTCTTTGCTCATATCGGGCAGACCGTCCACAGCCTTTGCCTCAACGGAAGGAGCTGCCTCGCTGGAAGCTGCGGTGCTGGTGGAGGAAGAGCCGCCGCAGGCTGCCAGAGCACCAGCCGCTGCCATAGTACCAGAAACCTTCAGAAAGCTGCGACGAGAAATCTTTTTCATAATCTTGTTCTCCTTTTCTCTTGGGGTTCTCGTGTAGCGAACCGGACTGTGTACTTCATACCTTCTTCTGCGGCGTTGCCGCTTTTCACAGTCTTTGTTCGTTTATGTTGTCTAAATTATATTCAAAATGGCAGGCCCTTACAACGGCTAAATCGCCTTGTTTCCGTTTCATTCTGAAACATTTCCAGGATATTTCATGAATGTTCCATTAAAAGCGTAACATTTTAGAACATTTCAGCAGCCTTTCCCAGATTTATCCGTTTCAGGATAGAACTTTTCTTTCAGCCTGTTAAGCAAGAAAACACCCGCCTCGCAGCAAAGCTGCAAAGGCGGGTGTGCAGGGAGCTCTCTGAAAAAGTTTATGCTTTGCGGCCGGTCATCTTGACGGCATACTTGATGGCGTTGACAAGGCTCAGCTCATTGCCGTTGCCCTTGCCGGCATGGTAGAAGTCGGTGCCGTGGTCCACGCTGGCGCGGATGATGGGCAGGCCCAGCGTGACGTTGACGCCCTCCACGGCCTTCCACTCCTGCTTCTCCCGGTCGT
>OIZP01001039.1_pt1 | contig 15217 bp, 13 predicted proteins | sample 1588531 | NCBI WGS metagenome assembly OIZP01 (sample SAMN03283283) | human gut metagenome | biome: human-associated habitat; material: feces | host: Homo sapiens | place: Peru | collected 2012 | reverse complement strand
AAAGTCATTGGGGTCATGAGCCGGAGTGATCTTCACGACACCGGTACCGAACTCTCTGTCTACATAAGCATCCTCAACGATAGGAATGACACGGTTTACGATAGGAAGCAGTACCTTTCTGCCATGCAGATGGGTGTAACGCTCGTCATCGGGATGGATGGCTACTGCGGTATCACCTAACATGGTCTCGGGACGGGTAGTGGCAAAGGTCAGAAACTCTGTGGTGCTGGGAGTTCCGTCCTCGTTTATCAGCGGATATTTGATGTGCCAGAAATGTCCTGCCTGCTCCTGATATTCTACCTCTGCATCGGAGATGGAGGTATTACATACGGGACACCAGTTAACGATACGGGCGCCCTTGTAGATATAGCCTTTTTCGTGCATCTTCACGAATACTTCGGTGACTGCCTTGTTACAGCCCTCATCCATGGTGAAACGCTCTCTGTCCCAGTCGCAGGAAGAACCCAGCTTTTTCAGCTGACCAATAATACGTCCGCCGTATTCCTTCTTCCACTCCCAGGCTCTCTCTAAGAACTTTTCACGTCCCAGATCGTGCTTATCGATGCCTTCTTCCTTCAGCTTCTGGATGATCTTGACCTCGGTAGCGATACTTGCATGGTCGGTGCCGGGCTGCCACAGTGCATTGTAGCCCTGCATTCTCTTATAACGGATCAGGATATCCTGCATGGTGTTGTCCAGTGCATGCCCCATGTGGAGCTGTCCGGTGATATTTGGGGGCGGGATCACGATAGTGAAGGGAGTCTTACTATGATCTACCTCCGCATGAAAATACTTTTTGTCAAGCCACTTCTGATACAGTCTGTCTTCTATGCCGTTTGGGTCATAGGTCTTGGCTAATTCTTTGTTCATTTTGTCCTCCTTAAATTTTCCTGAAACTAAAGAAGCCCTCTGCCGACTCTCGTCAGCAAAGGGCGTCAGTAACGCGGTACCACCTTTGTTCACAGCTTGCGCTGCCTCGCGACTTCTTACAAAGTCCTATCCGGTAACGGGGATAACTCGTGAAAACTTACGCCCGGAATATCCGGTCTCGGCTCTCCGGCTTGGAAGCTACCTTCCACATTCCTGTCTTGAAGCAGCCTTCCAGCGCATACTTGCAGCCGCTCTCTCTGGTAAGGGGATATGTGTACTCCTCTTCGTCATTGCCTTTGATCTGTAAAACTACTAATAAAAAATATAGTACAGAAATTCCGACTTTGTCAAGGAAATCTTGTTTTCCTGCAGAATGTATGGTTTTTATGTGTAAACTGGCATGGTAAAAAAAACATATTCTGGCTCTTTTAAGCAAGCCACTTTTTCTATACACTGAATCCTAACATATCCCACCGAACAAATGGGAATTATGAAAAAGAAACCAAAAGAGGAGATCATCATTATGGAAAAGAAAAAATCATACGGCGTATTGATCGCGGGAGCCATTCTCCTGATCCTGGGAATCGTCCTGGCAGTCATTACCCACAATAACAGTTATCAAGAGTCCGTTGCTTACAGCGATCAGATAAGCGAAGTCAAAGCTTCCATCGAAGCAATTGAGGGAGGCACTGCTACCGGAGACCTGGATGCCCTGAATGCACAGAAGAGTGAATTAACCGATCTGAAATTAGCTGCAGAGCGTCCCTACTCTTACAGCCTGGTACTGCTATTCTTCGCGATTCTGTTAACCATTAAAGGATTATACAATGCCATCGTCGGTATTGTTCCCGCTGCAAAAGCAGATGTAAGAAAACTGGCGCAGGCAGGACTGTTGGCGGCTCTGTGCTATATCGGATTTGCTTTCATTAAGGTCGATATGCCGGTTCCCGGCAGCCTCGAGAAGACAGCGTTCCATTTCGGTAATGTCTTCTGTGTTCTGGCGGCTCTTCTGTTGGGCGGCTACTGGGGCGGCCTGGCTGGTGCTGTCGGCATGACCATCGCCGATCTGACCACCGCTTATGTGACCAGTGCTCCGAAGACTTTCCTGCTGAAGTTGTGCATCGGTCTCATCGTCGGTCTCGTAGCCCACAAGATCTTCCATCTGAGCAAGGAGCATCCGAAGAAATACATCACCGGTGTGACGATCCTCGCTTCCGCCTGCGGCATGGCATTCAACGTGGTGGCAGATCCTTTAGTCGGTTACTTCTATAAAATGTATCTGCTGGGCGTGCCTCAGGATATCTCCAAGGCTCTGGCGAAGATCAGCACCATGACTACCAGTGTCAATGCCGTGACCGCTGTGGTCTGCGCTTCCATCATCTATCTGGCACTGCGTCCGGCACTGAAGAAAGCAGGATTATTCCATGAGATCTAATTTCGATACTTCTGATAGAAATGCACAAAAAGGCGGGGATTTTGTTCCCCGCCTTGCTATGATCAATGATATTGCCGGTTTCGGGCGTTGCTCCACCACCGTGTCCCTGCCCGTGATCAGCGTAATGAAGGTACAGGTATGCCCTGTGCCTACTTCTGTTTTATCGAACCATTTAGGATTTTCTCTCTGCCATTTTGATGACTATACCTCGCATATGAGAGACTATTTAAACGTGTGGAAAAAACTGGGACTTACCTTCGACGGGTTATACTGTGGCTTTTTAGGAAATGAAGAGCAGATCGACATTGTACGGGAGTTCGTGGAAATGTTCCGGCCGCCCCTGTTTTTGCTGGATCCGGTCATGGGAGACCACGGCAGGGCCTACTCCTCCATCACAGAGATGCATATTCAGAAAATGAAGGAGCTGCTGCCTCTGGCGGATATTATCACGCCGAATATCACGGAAGCCTGCCTGCTGACCGGGATTTCCTGGAAGGATGGGGAATGGACGATGCAGGAGCTGTCCGGATTATGTGAACGGCTAGCTGACATCTGCCAGCAGGAGTCTGTTTCATCCAGCGAAGCCTCCGTTGGCACTGTCTCTGGTGCCTCCATCGTCATCACCGGGATCCGCCAGGGAGATTCTCTGGTGAACTTCCTATGGGATAACGGCGTCTATACCACTGTTTCCACCCCCATTGCCGGAGCATCCCGCCCCGGCACCGGAGACATCTTCGCCTCCATTCTCGCCGCCGATGCCGTCCGCGGAGAGACTCTGCTCACCTCCGTGCAGAAGGCAGCGAACTTCGTAGGTCTGTGCATCGCCGGAAGTGAAAAGGCGGGAACGCCCGTGCAGGAGGGCGTAGTGTTTGAAAAGTATCTGGCGGCGTTGTTGTAAAAAGGACGACGGCTTTTTCTTTTGCCGTCGCCCGACAGAACGGATTATTTAGTCATTCCAATTGGGTTCACCAACATTATAACTCTGATCTGCAACAGGTTCGTTAGGGTTATCGTAGCAGCTTTCAATAGTCAGGTGAAACTCCGGTAAGCTATCACAAGTGTTCGACTTATTTTCCAGTTTACTTGATGCATCGTTTCCGGTTACATTCTCTGTTGTTCCGCGCCCTGTGTTAGTTCTATAACCGAGAAGCGTTCCCATGTTATCCCGATAGTAGGTATAAATGTTCTGAACTCGTTCCCAAACCTGCTCGTCAAAATAAACGTCGCTCCTTTGACTAACCATGCTTTCCACATACTGACGAAGATCGGAATAGAACAAATCGCTGACATCATAGCAGACATACTGTTCGTCCTCATAGATCTTGTACTGCTCCATCTGTTCAAAGGTCAAAAGTTGACCGCGGATAAAGGCATAGTCCTGCGTGGTATGAATTTCATTTTTTTCGTATATGAAAACATAAATCAAGGGGATATCCACACCGCCGTCGATTTCACCTTTGTGCTGCGGGATGTAGGCGCTTAAAACCATCGCACATTCTTCCGCGGAGGCGCCAATGATTTTGTCATACCCGTCCGTTGATCGGCGATGCAGACCAGTTAGCTGCAATTGCATATCCGCAGGCACAGCAGGGTCAAAAAGGACACTTTCGGCGCTGTCAATCAAAGTTAACTCATTTGGTGACACGGAGGGCACGATGTTTATATCCATTTGTTCCAACACCCTCTGGCAATGTTCCAGATATTCGCCAGCGAGCCGATTTCTTTCATTAATATCCAAAGTGTAGCTTTCAAAGTATGGTCTGAATTCTTCCATAATTTCTGATATCAGTTCCGGATCAGCGTCAACCGGAGTAATCGGCGCCACGTCAACTTTTTCGGTTGGGACAGATTCTGCAAATTCAACCGTACACATCCAATCCTGTCCAAATAAGAAGTTGTTATTTGTCAACACCAAGTAGTACCAGTCATCATCCGAAATCGGTGTCTCCAACAGTGATATATCATAGGCATCCGAAAGATCAATTACCATCGTACCGCTTGAGTTAGCAGGTATCTCGGTGTTGCTGAAAGACACCTTTCCCGAAAGTGGCTTAACTTCCTCGCTGGTAGACCAGCGCATTAGTTTAAGTTTCGATTGAAAATTAAGCTCTTTGTCAGACCTATTTTCTACTTGAACAGAAATTACACCATTTCCCTCATATGTGGCAGACAGAGAAAGTTCATCTCCGGATAGGGAGGAAAACAAACTGTTTGCAAAAACAGTCATAGAAAAGAAACAAAAAACTGCTGCAACTACTCCCCATTTCACCCATACCGGCTTTTTCTTCACCCGTATGTTGGGAGCTGCTTCCTGAATATACTTTGTGTTGATGTTACCAACCGCCTCAGAAATATCTTCACGTTTCATACTGTAAATCCCTCCCCTTTCAAATAATCCCGCAGTTTGTCCCTAATACGGGAAAGTCGCACTGACACGGTATTACTTTTCAAACCAAACTGTTCCGCAAGTTCCGAAATAGAATAGGCATACCAATATCGACGAACAAAGAGTATTCGACTCTCTGCATCCAGTGTATTCAGAAAATAGTCAATCTGCCTGGTAAGCTCCTTTGCGGAAATCTCCGCCTCTACGTTTTCAGAGGAGGGTACACATTCCTCCAGTTCGTCTAGAGCTGCATCGTAAAAGCTGTTACGCTTGACAGATGTATTCGCGTGATACTTTTTTATGGAGAGGTTACGGACAATTCGACAGATATAGGTAAGCAACGGGTTTGGATTTTGAGGCGGTATTGTATTCCATGCTCCTAAATAAGCGTCGTTAACACATTCCTCTGCATCGAGGATATTGTTCAAAATATTTTTTGCGACCTTGTTACAGACATTTCCGTACTTCGCCGCCAACTCCATGATTGCCCGTTCAGAGCGCATATAGAACAAATCAATAATTTCACTATCGTTCAAATCATCACTTCCTTTCTGCCTCACCTATATACTACGAATTAAGAGAAAGATATTACAAGAAAAACAATTTTTTTCAAATTTAACAGACAGTGTCTGGGATATTGAGTATTCCTTCCTGATGATCGAAAAAAGTCAGATTTCTACTTTTCTCTATGAAAGCTAAAAAGCAAAGATTCCATTGACAAGTCTGTTATTATACTCCAAGCGGTATTATTTTTATCAAATCATAGATAGAACTTTCAAAAATACCGCCTGATGGATAATAACTCCATTCAGGCGGTATTATAACGATAATTTTTCAAATGAAAGAAGATTTTTTACTGCCGCGATATAAAAATAACTCTGTCCGGCAGTATTTTACTTAAACTCCACCACAACGCTGCCCATGGCACATTCCAGCTCCATATTTTTAGAAGCGTTGTTGTTGATCTGTTTCTCCTGTGCCAGGCCGTTGTAACTGTCATCACCGACTTTCAGTTCACCCATGCCGCAGCTTAAGTCGTAGTTGAAATCGGTCTGCGTTCCTGCCAGTGTCAGTTTCAGTTCTCCCATGGAGCACTCTCCGTCCAATCGTTCGGTCACATCTCCGTTCAGACGGACGGATCCCATTCCTACGGACACCTCTGCCACGCGGCTACTCAGTTCTTCTACTTTCATCTGACCGGCACCACAGTCTAACTCTGCCTGATCAGCATCCAGTTTTTCAAATGTCATCTTGCCGGCACCCACATTGGCTTCCAGCGTCCCTGTCTGCAATTCCTCTACACTGAGGCTTCCGGCGCCCAGATCCAAAGAGGTATTTTCAAAATAATATTCATCCGGTACATACAGGCAGATGGAACCTCCCAGATTACCCTCACTGTTGCTGCTTGCTTTTGAGGTTCCGCGGATCTCTATCGTACCGCCTTCCACATATCCCTGGAACTTTCGCATTCCGTCGGCTTCTACCCGGAAGCAGTTATCCTCTGACACCTGAATCTTCATGACACAGCCACCGGCCTGCACCTGTAGATCAGTGATGCCCTGGCTGTCATCCCCCAGGACATACAACTCTATCTTTCCCGACTTTACTTCATAATCTGAGTCATAATCCACATTGTCCTCCAGATCATAGTGCACATCGCCTATATTTTCCCGGATCTGCTCCGTCACACCGTCATTCCAGTCATCTACCTTTTCTTCGGAGATTCTTCCCAGGGTAACCGCTGACAGGAACTCCCCCAGCGAAAAATGCGTGGAGCCATTCCCCAGGCTTCCGCTCACTCCCAGGATCAGTCCCAATAATATTAATATCAACGCTGTGATGGCACAGCCCTTCATAAATTTTCTCATGCTTCTTTTTTACCTCTTTTCTGGAATAATCCTCCGATCCAACAACAGATCGCCGGTGTGGCGATTCCCGCCATGGCCACGGTCAGCATCAGGAACAGAAGTCCGACACCTCCGCAGATCAGTCCGGCACCGATCAGGCACATTCCCACAAAGGGATGCGTAAACATACTGATGATCCCTACTGCCACCAGTGCGATCAGAACCAGTATCAGTGCTGCTGCCGTTGCCCCGAAACCGATGATCAGCCCGAACCATCCGGCGATCAGCCCTGCTGCCACGCCGATACCGGCGGAAGCTGCTCCCAGGATCACCGGGGATGCCAAAATACATAAAATTACGATCAGCACGATCATACCGGTGGACATTCCTTCTTTTTTCTGTGGAGATACCACCTGTGCCTGTGCAGTTTGCGGCGCATCACTCTGACGGTTGTTACCATTTTCTGTCTGAGGATCCGCCGGATAAGTGATCACTGCCCGGCTGTCGGCTCCTGCTCTCTGGTAGTTGTTCTCCCCGTAACCATTGCCGAAAATGTCCTTTTTGATATTCTCCGCCACCTTCGCAGGATTCCCCAGTGCCTCAATAACATTCTGTTCATTCTCCGGTCCCGCATCGTTAAAATATTCATTATAATATTGTAGCGCTTCTTCCCGCTCCGTAGCAGAAATATTTTGCAGCAGGCTCTCCAGCTGCCTCATATACTCCGTTCTGTTCATCCTACTTTTTCTCCCATCTGTGCATCTTTACACCTCTGACCTGTTAACCGGTCTTCCCTCAAACAGTCCCGTGATCTTCCCGCTGTAGCTTCGCCACTCGCTTTCATATAAATGAAGCTGTGCCCAGCCCCTGCTGGTGACCTTGTAATAGCGTCTCGTCCTGCCGCTGCATTCCCTGTCATAGACCTCCAGACATTCGTCCTTCTGTAGTCTCCGAAGCACGGGATACAGGGTGGATTCCGACAGCTCGATCACCTGCCGGACCTCCTGGGTGATCTTGTACCCATAGGTTCCTTCCGGTTCCCGGGCGACCACCGCCAGCACGATAGCATCCAGCAGAGCTGCTCCTGTATTAAAAAGCATCCTATCGCTCCTCTCTGAAATTTGCGGCTATCCGGCTTTCCTTACAATATTATATGCCGTATAGTATTGCTCTGTGGCTATACTATACGGCATATAATATCATGCGTCAATATAGAGAAACCGTAAGAAATTCTAAAGACTTTCCAAAGATTCCGCAGTCTCTTCCAGAAGCTCCTGACGAATACTGTTTTTATGGATCACAATGGCAGAGATCAGAAGTGCTCCCCAAAATACCTGCCGTGGTATTCTCTGTATCATCAGCAGAACCGCTGCTCCCACGGCAAAAAAGATATAAGTGATACGGGTTCTTTTGGTGTGCGGTCTGATCAGAAGCGCGGACCCCGCCAAATACAATACGATCAGCAGCATCAGCAGTTCCGGCTGTACCGGTGCCAGTCCGATCAACACGCCGAAGGATACCGCAATGGCTTTGCCTCCGTTCCCATGATAAAACAGAGAATAGGCGTGCCCCAGTACCGGTGCCGCCATGATAAGCGGAAACCAGCTGTCTGTCACAAGTCCCATGCCAACTGCCACGTATACCGGCAGTGCTCCCTTTAACAGATCTCCCAGCAGACACAGGATCCCGACAGGCACTCCTGCGTATTTCATGGCATTGGCAGTCCCCGGATTGTGATCGTTGCTGACCTCAGTGACATCAATTCCTTTGATCCACTTCGGCAATGCCCTGCCGAACAATATACTTCCGCATAACAATCCGAAGACTGTCATTCCCAGTTCACGTATGATCATCTGTCTCTCCTGTCTGTCGTTTTCCTCTGTGCCTAAGCTTCCTCCTGTGCTGCTTCCAACGCTTCCTTTTGTCCGCAGATAAATTCACAGACAGCATCTGCTGCGTAAGGCTTTCCGTATTTTTCCTGACACTTCCGCATTTTGGTCTGTGCCTCCGGATCCCGCAGAAGCTTTAGTCCATTTTGTATCACGGCATCTTCCGTATCTCCTGATACAGACATCCCATGTTGTGTGAAAAAGGCAACATTGCGATCCTCACATCCGGGGATCGGCTTAGTGTGTACCAATGCAACCTTCGCCGCCACCGCTTCCGTGGAAGTCAGTCCTCCCGGTTTGGTAAACAGAATATCCGCCGCTGCCATGTAGAGATGCGCTTCCGTGGTAAAATCCAGTACATGCACCCGCTCTGTATCGGCATATCTATCCCGGAGTGTCTTCTTTAGCTCTTCATTGGTTCCCCCAAGGATATACAGATGGGTATCCTCGCCGGTCTGCTCCACCAGCTTCGCCGTCATGCTTTCCACACGGCCGTACCCCATGCTGCCCGTCATCATAAGGATACAGGATTTATCTGCCGGAATCCCCAGCTGCCTTCGCGCTTCTCTTTTTTCCGGAAGCTTCAGGAACCTCTCCGATACCGGAATTCCAGTGGGAACCAGCTTCTCCGCAGGGATGCCGCGTTTGATGAACTCCGTTGCCAGTTCCTCATGCGGGATAAAATAGTAATCCACCTTTGTCTCCTCGGTAAAAGGAATACAGGTATAATCCGTGGCAATAAAATAAGTCTGTACGTCCAGCTTATGCTGTCGCAGCAGCCAGGTCATTGCCTCCGCCGGGAACAGATGTGGCATTACCACCGTATCATATCCGTTCTCTGTGATATAGTTGCACAGCTTATCCGCATACAAAGCGTTGGCAAAATACACCGGTGACTTTAATCTGGCAGACGAAATGACCCTGCTTACCCGGTACGCTCCTGCGAACACCTTTTTCGCCCGGACCGTGCTCCAGATGTAGATCCGGCGTCCGTAAGCGCTGGCCTTGTCCGAAGCAAAATTAAGTACATCCGCCAACTCACAGGGAATGCCCCGTTTTTCAAACTGTTCTTTCACCGCTTTTGCAGCGGAATTATGTCCCTCACCGGTTCCGGTGGATAAGATCAGTACCTTCATAAATAAATTCTCCGTTAGTTTTCCATCAGCCAGAAATAAGCACTGTATGCAGGCAGAAGACTGCCGCCGCCAAAGTCATGTTTCTCTCCGGTGATCAGATCCACCGCCGTTCCGCAGCCGGCATCAAAATGTGCCATGAAGTCTTCTCCGTCTGCGTTGATAGCCACCAGTACTCTCTCATGCTCCGACTTTCTCTCGAAAATACACTGCTTATTGGTCAACAGCACCGAACGAAAGGCTCCGTAATTCAGCGCCTCGGAATGCTTCTTGGCCTCTGCCAGTCTGCTGATCCAGTCACACAGGCCGTTCCACTCCGGCTTGTCAAAGCAGGGACGCAGTGCAGGGTCACCATCTTCTTTTCTGGCTTTGAAGCCCCATTCGCTTCCATAGTAGACACAGGGGATCCCCGGCATGCCGAATGCCATGGCATAGATCAACGGCAGGTGATTTTCATTGTTCAAAATGCTTGCCACGCGGGTCACATCGTGGTTATCCACGAAAGACAGCAGGTGTTTTCCCTTATACAATGTCCAGTTCTCCGGTCCGAACTGGCGCAGCAGGGAATGCACGATCTCGAACATGTTCATACTGTTGAAGCTGCTGTAAAGTCCCTTGTAGCACTCGTAGTTCGTCGCGGAATGTAACATCTGATCATTCATCAGACGGTTATAATCTCCGTGAAGCATCTCCCCTAATAAGAAGAAATCCTGCTTGTAGGCACCGGTCACTTCCCGCAGTCTTCTGACAAAGTTCTCATCCAGGCTGTACGCCACATCCAGACGCAGACCATCGATACCAAATTCATCGATCCAGCCCTTCACACTGTCTAACAGGTAGTTCACTACCTCCGGGTTCTGCAGGTTCAGCTTCACCAGATCAAAGCAGCCTTCCCAGCCCTCATACCACAGTCCGTCGTTATAGTTGGAATTGCCGCCGAAATCGATACGGTAGAACCAGTTCACATAAGGAGAGTTCTCCCGGTTTTTAATCACATCCTGAAACTGTGCAAAGCCTCTGCCCACATGATTAAACACACCGTCTAACACAACCCGGATTCCTGCCGCATGCAGTGCATCGCAGACTTCCTTAAAATCCTCATTGGTTCCCAGCCTTACATCGATCTTCCGATAATCCCTGGTATTGTAACCATGGGTATCCGATTCAAATACCGGAGAGAAATAAACGGCATTCACTCCCAGCTTCTGCATATGGGGGATCCACTCCTCCACACGTTTGATCTCATGTCTCTGTATTCCGTCATTTTCAAAAGGAACTCCACAGAATCCCATAGGATAGATCTGATAAAAAACACTTTCATAAGCCCACATATTAGTTCCCATTCCTTTCTGCCTTAATTTCATGTTGTCTTAATTTCATACTTTGTACTCGTAATACTTTTTCATTGACTGTTTCAGTACTGCTTTTATTATTTGTCCACATCAATTCTTTTGCTATTATACACCATTTTTGATCCATCTGTCGTTTTTTTTGTAAAAAAGCTCAAATAATCCACAAAATCCACCGAGTTATCCACATATACACACGTGTCATATGTGGTTATGTGGATTGTCATGTTGTATATCATCTCTGTTATCATATCGAATGTCATCGTTGCTGCCATAACCAGGCGTCCCAAAATCGCTCCACCTTTTTGGCTACCGTATCCACTGTCACAGGCACTACCTGTTCCCACTCCCTGGGGAACATTCTACGATAAGAATACTGCCTGAAACGCTCATCCAGCAGGACGATAATTCCCACATCTTCAGAGGTCCTTATCACCCGGCCCGCCGCCTGCAGTACTTTATTCATTCCGGGATAACGGTAGGAATAGTCAAAGCCGTTTTCCCCATTGTCATCAAAATAGTCCTTGAGGATTTCCCGTTCACAGCCTACCTGTGGCAGTCCGGTTCCTACTACGATCACACCGATGAGGCTGTCCTTTTTCAGGTCGATCCCCTCTCCGAAGATACCTCCCAGCACGCAGAACCCGATCAGCGTCTGTTCCTCTTCCTCCTCGATCTCCATGCCGATAAGACTCTGCAGGTCGCAGTCTTCATTGCCCCGGAAGCGGTTCAGGAAGTATTCTCTCTCCTCTTCGTTCATGGATTCCTGCTGCACCAGGCATTCCTCTTCTTCTGTCATAAAATATTGCCCGTAGATCTCATAGATCTGATCCATGAAGGAATAGGACGGGAAAAATACCATGTAATTGCCGTGCCGGTTCTTCACGACTTCATGAATATAGCGGGCAATATTGTAGTACTCCTCTCTGGATCTGCGGGTGAACTTGCTGGTCACATCCCCGGCGATCAATATGGTGCGCTTCTCGGGATCGAACACCGAGTGAGCGTATACTTCATAGTCTTCCTTCTCTCCCCCCAACAGATTCTTGTAATACTGGATCGGCAGAAACGTGGCGGAAAACAGGATCGTACTGCGTCCCCTGAGCATGCATTCCTTCAGATTTTCTCTGGGATTGACGCAGAACAGCTTCAGTTCAAAGCTGCCGTCCTCACACGTTCTCGTATATTTGACGTAGTTTTCATCGATCCTCTCGTAAATATCCAGAAAATGGCTGAGCTTGAAATAGAAGTCCAGCAGATTCTCCCTCACTTCCAGACTGACCTTCTCCTGCTCCTCCAGATAATCGCTGATGATGCCGTGAAGTCTGGTCAGAGGCTGCACCAGCATGTCAATATCCTCCACCAGCCGGTATCCGTCGCAGTCCCGTTTCATGAACAACAGCTGCGCATTGCACTTTTCCAGCAACTGGCTGATCTTCTCCGCATAGCCTTCCCGCACAAAGGTACTCTTTCCGTCAGACTTTCTTCCCTTATGTCCTTTGATATAGATAGAGTCCGTACCGTCCATTTCCACAAATGTATGCTCTTGTGGCAGTTGTTTTGACATATCTGTCATTTCTAATGTCATTTGTCCGGAAATCTCGTCTTTATCGCGCTTTTTGAGCGCTGCCTCCTCCATTTCCGACATGATTGTCTGTTTTATATCCCGCTTCAGTTCCAGCAGGTCTTCCTTCCGCAGAGGCGCGCTGTACATCTCTCTGCCGCGCTCTAAGAGGTTATGTGCCTCATCGATCAGGAACACATAATCCCCCTGGCTGCCATCTCCGAAGAACCGCTTCAGATAAACATGGGGATCAAAGAGGTAATTATAGTCTCCGATGATGCCATCCGCGAACAGGCTTAAATCCAGTCCGAATTCAAAGGGACACACCTGATATTTCAGGGCATATTCTTCTATTTTATTTCTCGTAAAGCTCTCTTCGTGGGTCAGCAGATCATAGATGGCGTCATTGATCCGGTCAAAATGTCCCTTGGCATAAGGGCACTGCTCCGGATTACATTCGGTATGCTCCTGAAAACAGATCTTCTCCTTCGCCGTCAGGATAATGCTCTTGAATCGCAGTCCCTTTTCCCTAAGTAATGAGAAAGTATCCTCCGCCACTGTCCGGGTGATAGTCTTCGCCGTAAGGTAGAACAGCTTGTCCCCCATATCTTTCCCCATGGCTTTTACCGTGGGGAAGATGGTGGAGATGGTCTTGCCTACTCCCGTGGGAGCTTCAATGAATAATTTTCTCTTATGGTAGATAGTCTGATATACATAACTGACCAGTTCTTTTTGTCCATCCCGGTAGTCAAAAGGGAATTGCAGTCCGGCAATGGACTGTTGTCTAAGCTCCCTCCACTGCCAGGTATAATCCGCCCATTTGCGGTAATCACTGATCAACTGCTGAAACCATGCCTCCAGCTTGGCAAATTCATAATCTTCATAAAAATAGCGGATATCTTCTGTCTCTATATTACAATAAGTCAGCCGTACGCGGATATAAGGCAGCTCCTTCTGCAGGCTATACATATAGGCATAGCATTTTGCCTGGGCAATGTGCAGGGGTAACGGTGCCTTCAGCTTCGCCAGATCTCTGTAAGTTCCCTTGATCTCGTCGATGGTGGTCTCGCCGTTCTGTTCAATGATACCGTCCGCCCGTCCCTCCACGATGATGACATAGTTCTCCGTGGGATGGGTGTATTTCAGCGCCACTTCCGCCTGATACTCCGCTCCCATGCGGCGTTGGATCATACGGTGGATCCGGCTGCCCTCCTGCATTGCATTCTCAGGGGAACCCTGTCTCCTGTCATCGATGTCGCCACTGCGCAGAATGAATTCCACAAGATTTCTTACCGATGTTCTGACTTCTCCTGCCATGCGGCTTCACCTCCCTTGACAAATTCCTATCATAACCGCATGCCTGCGGCTTGTCCCGTGCTGCACACTCTCAAAAACCCGGTATACGAAAACTCCCCAGGTAAATAGTACTCTATCTTACCTGGGGAGTCAAATCACATTCTGTTATCACAAGATGTTTTAGCACGCAATCGCATACTGTCTCAACAGCTCTTCAAATTTGTCATTGTAGCCGTCATAAGATACAGACAGTGGCTTCGTGAAATCCAATCCATACACTCCAAGGAATGACTTGGCATCGACTACGTATCTGTTATAGCATATATCAATATCAAAATCACACTTTGAAGCTACATCAACAAAATGCTTCACGTCTTCAGGTGTCAAACGGATCGTCTTTAACATTTCTTGTTCCTTCCTTTCAATAGTAAGTTCGATCGTAAGTTAAAAAATACACCGGGTACTTTCCCCTCATATCCGAAATCATTACTATTATAGCCAACCATCCCCAAATGTAAAGCGGTTTTTTTCTTCCAAAAAACGCTCATTTTAGGCATTTTTACCACTCTTTTATCATTATGACAACAGTTGGTCTCCATCCGGAAAACCTTTTCGGCGATTTGTATATCTGTTACTTTATCACGATAAAATCCAAATCTCAATTTGGCGAAATCTATCGAAATTCCACCATATATTCTTGGAACCTGAGTGGCAGCATATTTCGTTGTAATTCTCTGTTTTCCCGCTCTTTTATAGCTATTGTATGACAGAAGGAGCGGAAAAGTTCCCGGTAATGCAGCTCCGCCGTGGACAGCTTCTCCGTCTTAGACTGTACTCTCTCCCAGGCATCCTTCCCCTGCAACGTATACCATGGTCTCCCGGCCGGATGTACCCCGAACAGGTATCGACCCGCATCGAACAGCAGAAAATCTTCCATAGGAAAACGGTCGGCGAAATGTACCATTAAAAACGTCAGGATATTGTTCTTCGGTGCGATCTTCGAGTAGAGGATCGTATTCTCCAGTTCCTCAAACCGGACGAATCCCTTCAGATGATGATATTCATTCCCGGCTGCCCTTGCCAGGCCGAAGGTCTGGTTCACATAAGTGTCTGCAAGGGCATCCATAAGATGCCCCGCCGCGCATTTTTCAGCCAGTCCCTTCGCAATGGTCCGGTATACCGCCTGCGTCTTCTCCGGCTTCGGCGATGCCAGCGCCAGACACAAGGTCTCATAATCCGCTTCCCCAAATCTGCGCTTTAACGTGCGGATCACCTTGATCGTCTTCTCCGGATCCGGCACCACCTCCAACGACTCCGAGAACAGCAGGTTCTCCTCGATGGTGGTGACCATAGTATCACGGACGGGGGAATGATCCTCGTAGGTATTGTAAATGGCAGTGAATATCCCTTCTAAGGAATCCTCGCAATGATAAATCTTCATATGATCA
>OIZP01001026.1_pt1 | contig 15342 bp, 16 predicted proteins | sample 1588531 | NCBI WGS metagenome assembly OIZP01 (sample SAMN03283283) | human gut metagenome | biome: human-associated habitat; material: feces | host: Homo sapiens | place: Peru | collected 2012 | reverse complement strand
TTCCAAATCTTTATAATAGATTCTTTGCGACATTGAAAACACCTTCATAAGACAAGTCCTCCTGTTCTATCTGACTCTATTATACTATATTCAAGACAGACTTAATAGATAGATTTGAGACTTTCTAATTTATTTTGTTTGTATCATTATATCACCAATGTGAATATGTGATATTTGTTGATATTCTCACATGTTCACATTAAATTCACATTGACATTGCATTTTATTCAATTCAGAATAATTTCATTCTATACTACATTTATTATCATTCAAACATTCCAGTTAAAACCTTATTACTATTAGATTATGATATTTTCTTGTTTTATCACATATGATATTTTCCTGAAACCATAATCTTAATATACAAAAAAAGCTTAGCACAAGCTAAGCTTACATGGAAATAAATCCAAATGCGTTCGCAATCGAACTTAATAAAATAATGAATGCGAAAATTGGACATAAATATTGGATCATGAAATTGAATATTTTCTTACGTTTGAATGAATTTCCATCTTGTGTGATTTCTGCTTCGATTTTCTCTAAACCAACAACTCTTGAAACAAAAATACAAATGGCGATAGCAGCAATAGGCATCATGACAGAGTTTGTCAAGAAATCAAAGAAGTCTAAAAATTGCATTCCGATGATTGTTACGTTGGATAATGGTCCATAACCTAAACATGAAAGTGTTCCTAGTCCAATCATAATAATTCCTAAGATGATTGTGGATTTTTTTCTAGACCAATGTAATTCATCTTGGAATGTGGATACAGCACTTTCTGTTAGTGCGATTGAACTTGTGATAGCCGCAAATAACACCAACAAGAAGAAAATGATACCGATACCTGTGCCTAGTCCCATACTTGCGAATACTTTAGGAATTGTGATGAACATCAAGGATGGTCCAGCTTTTAATGTTTCCATATCTCCTCCAGAAAAAGAGAATACAGCTGGAATAATCATCAATCCTGCCATGATCGCAATGGCTGTATCGAAAATTTCTACGTTTTCTGTTGAACCTTCAATGGAAACGTCTTTTTTCATATAAGAACCAAATGTGATCAAAATACCCATCGCAATAGATAATGAATAGAACATTTGTCCCATAGCACTAACAACGGTCATCCATGAGAAGTTATCAAAGTTAGGAATTAAGAAATATTTAACACCTTCAATTGCACCAGGTCGACTGATTGAATATCCTGCAATAATTACAGATAATACGACAAGAACTGGCATCATAAATTTGGATACTCTTTCAATTCCGTTTTGAACACCTGCATAGATAATAGCTAGTGTAAAAAAAGTGAAAAGTATAAAACATATTTCTGTAGATACTCCGTTTGAAATGAAGTTTGAAAAATATGTATCTGTGGCAAGTAATTTTGCGTCGCCTTTTAAATACTCAAATAAATATTTGATGACCCAACCTCCGATTACAGAATAATAGGGTACGATCAAGATGGGAATAATGGCATTGATCCATCCGGAAAATGACGCAAACTTTGTCTTTGCGAAAGTATGAAAAGCTCCCACTGGACTTTTCTTTGTCATGCGACCTAGTGTTGTTTCGGCTATGATCATTGTATAACCAAAAGTTAAGGCAAGAACAATGTAAATAAGTAAGAAGATTCCTCCTCCGTATTTAGCGGCTAAATAGGGGAATCTCCATATATTGCCAAGGCCAACACTGGCTCCTGCGGCAGACAAGACAAATCCTAATTTGCCAGAAAATGTACTACGTTTATTGTGCATAATAAAAACACCCTTCCTAGATGATATAGATTATATCATCTATGAAAGGGATTACGCAATTTTATGAAAAAAATTTTTGAAATTTTCTTAATATTTTTGAAAAAAACTTTTTTGGATAAAAAAAGAAGTCCTTACGGACTTTGTTTGAAAAATGGTGACGCGTACGGGATTCGAACCCGTGAATGCATGCGTGAAAGGCATGTGAGTTAACCGTTTCTCCAACGCGCCATGTATATTAAACTTGCCTTTCTTGACAAGTGCTCACTAATATTACTACAACATTTTAATTAATGCAAGTATTTTTTTAAAAAATTTGACAGATTGTTTTAATAGTATATAATGTGAACAGTTAACCATGTTAACTGTGGAGGAAATTATGATTCGATTATTAGTAGATTCAGCAAGCGATTATACACAAGAAGAGATTAGAAATAAAAATTTATATTTTGTGCCTTTACAAATTCAAATTGAAGGAAAGAACTATTTGGATGGTGTTGATATTGACACGGAAACGTTTTATGAGAAGATGATGAATTCAAAAGAATTTTTTAAAACATCACAACCATCACCACAAGAATTTTTAGATATCTTTGAAGAAGTGAAGGAAAAACAAGAGACATTGATTTGTTTATCTTTATCGAGTAAGCTAAGTGGAACATATCAGAGTGCTTGTCTGGCAAAAGACATGGTGGATTATGAGAATATCTTTATTATTGATACATTGACAGCAGCTGCTGGAATTCGTTTACTATGTGAAGTGGCAATAAACTGGATTGGTGAAAATAGATGTGTAGAAGATATTGTATCTGGTTTAGAAGAATTAAAAGAACGAGTGCATATTTATGCTGGTTTAGATACATTGGAATATTTGGCTAAGGGTGGAAGAATTTCTAAGACAGCAGCAGCTATTGGAACTTTGGCAAGTATTAAACCAATTATTTGTGTAGACCATGGAGGAGTTGTGGTTGCCGGTAAGACACGTGGTGTGAATAAGGCAACAAGTGTTGTATGTGAAAAGATGCAGTCAGATATTGTTGATACATTGTATCCAGTTTATACATTGTATTCATATGGTTTAGAGAATGTTGAAAAACTAGAATCAAAACTGGATTTAGATGTGAATCGTGTTCGTATTGGTTCAACAATTGGAGTTCATATTGGACCAAATGCATTTGGTGTTTGTTTCGTATCTAAACTATAGTTAACTTGTGAAGGTGTATACATTTTAGTATAATGGATATACGGATTTACAAGGAGAGTTTTTGATAATATGAAAACAACATTAATTATTATGGCAGCTGGAATTGGTTCTCGTTTTGGTGGTGGAATCAAACAGTTAGCTAAAATGGGTCCAAATGGTGAAATCATTATGGATTATTCAATCTATGATGCCAAAGAGGCTGGCTTTGATAAAGTCGTATTTATTATTCGTAAGGATATTGAAGAGGAATTTAAAGAAGTGATTGGAAATCGTATCCAAAATTATATGGATGTAGAATATGTATTCCAAGATATCAATGATTTACCAGAAGGATTTACTTGTCCTGAAGGTCGTACTAAGCCTTGGGGAACAGGCCAGGCTGTATTATGTGCGAAAAGTGTTGTGGATACACCATATGTGATTATCAATGCGGATGATTATTATGGTAAAGAAGCATTTGTGAAATTACATGACTTCTTGATTAAACATGAAAAAATGGGGAAAGAATTTGATATGGGTATGGCCGGATTCATTTTAAAGAATACATTAAGTGAGAATGGAACTGTAACTCGCGGTGTATGTAAAGTGGATGATAATAATTTATTAAAAGAAGTTTATGAAACAACTGGAATCAAGGCTGAAGCAGAAAAAATTGTATGTGATGATCCTGAAGTAGAGGCTTGGGCAAAACCGGAAAGTAATGTTTCTATGAATATGTGGGCTGGATATCCGGATTTCTTAGACTATTTAGAAAAGGATTTTAGTACTTTCTTATCAAATATTTCAGATAATCCAATGAAGAAAGAATATTTGCTTCCAAATATTGTAGCTGAATTATTGAGGGAAGATCGTATCAATGTGAAGGTGCTTGAAACACATGATAAATGGTTTGGTGTAACATATGCCGAAGATAAGGAATATGTGCAAAATGCCTTTAAACAATTGATTGAAAATGGTGTATATCCTGAAAAATTATGGAAATAGGACGATTTGTCCTATTTTTTTTGTTAGATTAATGATATAATCCAAACGTGTTTCGTATATGTCGACTAATACGGTGTCGACGTTTCTACCCCTAAACCGTAAATTCAGGGACTATGAATCAACCTACTATTTTTATTGTGTCGTGTTGATTCTCGTTTTTGTGCGAGACTTTTTTATTTTCGGAGGAAAACATGAGAAAAGAAGATGTGAAAAAGGGTTCTATATATGAACTTGATGGTGTTGTACCTTTAAAAGAGGCATTGCCTTTAGGAATTCAACACGTATTGGCTATGTTTCTAGGAAACATCAGTCCATTATTAATTATTGCAGGAATGCTTGGATTATCACCGGATTTAAAATCTGCATTGATTCAAAATGCGATGTTTATTGCCGGAGCTGTTACTTTAGTTCAGTTATATCCAGTGTGGAAAGTGGGAGCTAAACTTCCAATCGTTATGGGTACTAGTTCTGGATTTATTGGAACTGCTAAAGCCATGGGTGCTCTATATGGTTATGGTGCATTGATGGGAGCAAGTTTAATTGGTGGTTTATTTGAGATGGTTTTAGGTTTCTTTATTAAACCATTAAGAAAATTATTCCCACCTGTTGTTACAAGTTTAGTTATCATTTCGATTGGGTTATCATTACTTCCTGTTGGTATCAATTATTTTGGTGGCGGTAGTGGTGCTACTGATTTTGGAGATCCTAAACATTTATTGGTTGGTACATTTGTTATTTTGGTGATCATTATCGCAAAACAAATCAAAGGATTTGTGAATAATGCATCCATTTTGATTGGTATTATTGCTGGATATATCTTGGCTATTGTACTTGGAATGGTTGATTTTACACAAGTTCAAACAGCTTCTTGGATTGCACTTCCAACATTTATGCCAGTAAAAATGGAATTTAACTTAGAAGTAATTATTGCGATGGGGATTATGTTTATTGCGACAACAGTTGAAACAGTCGGAGATGTTTCTGGTATCACAAATGGTGGTTTAGATCGTGAAGCAACTTCTGAAGAATTACAAGGTGGCGTTTTGGCAGATGGTTTAGGTTCTGTTGTTGCCTCATTGTTTGGCGTTTTGCCAAATACCTCATTCTCTCAAAATGTTGGTTTGGTTTCAGTGACTAAAGTTGTTAACCGTTTTACAATTATGACAGGAGCAATCTTCTTGATTCTTTGTGGTTTCTGTCCAAAATTAAGTGCTTTATTTGCGGTTATGCCTCAGTCTGTACTTGGTGGTGCAGCTGTTATTATGTTTGCGAGTATTTTAGTGAGTGGTATTCAATCATTGATGCGTGTTGAATTCAATGAAAGAAACACTTTGATTATTGCCTTGGCTATTGGTCTAGGAATTGGTATTGGACAAGTTCCTACAGTTCTAGCACAATTACCAAGTTGGGTTGGAAATATTTTTGCACAAAACGGAATTATTATGACGTTTGTGATCGCAACTGTATTAAATTTAATTTTGCCTGGCAAAAAAGACTAATAAATAGGTGTTAAACATTTTGTTTAACACTTTCTTTTTGTGTTAAAATTTTAGTAAAGAAAGAGAGCGTATCCATTATGTTAAGAATAATGAATTATGCGACGCCAGAATCTTTGGATGAGGCGTATGCGCTATTAACAAAAAATAAGAAGAATATGATTTTGGGCGGTATGATTTGGTTAAAGATGGAAGATATTCAAATTCCAACTGCTATCGATTTGAGTAAACTAGGTTTGGACCAAATTGAAGAAGATGATGCTGAATTTAAAATTGGAGCTATGGTTACTTTGCGTCAATTAGAAACACATGAATCATTTAATAAAGCAACTTGTCATGTGTTTAGAGATGCCGTAAAGGATATTGTCGGCGTACAATTAAGAAATTTGGCGACAATTGGAGGAAGTGTATATTCACGCTTTAGTTTTAGTGATGTTATCTGTAGCTTGTTATGTTTAGAGTGTGATGTACAAACACATAAACATGGGCGTATTTCACTTGAAGAATTCATAAGTCTTCCATATGAAAAGGATATAGTAGAATACATTTATGTAAAGAAGACGAATTTGCTTAGTGCTTTTGTTTCAGTAAGAAAAAGTGCTACAGATTTAAGTGTATTAAATGCGTCTTGTACAAAATATGCAGATCACTATCGTTTCTGTTTTGGTGCAAGACCTGCCATTGCAAAAGTGTATAACTGCGATTTAGATCATATTGATCTAGATGTATATTGTGCAGATAATATGCGTGGAAGTAAGGAATATAGAGAAAAACTTGTTGAGGGATTAACTCAGAAGTTATTGAGAAAGGTAGAGTCTTATGTTGGTTAAAATTAAAGTGAATGGTAAATTGATTCAGGATGATGTACAGCCACAAACTTTATTGTTAGACTGGCTAAGAGATCATGGTTGTTACAGCGTGAAAAGAGGGTGTGATACCGCAAACTGTGGGTTGTGTACAGTGTGGAAAGATGGAACACCAATTCTTTCTTGTAGTACATTAGCTGTTCGATGTGATGGTCATGAAATTACAACGCTTGAAGGCCTTCAAAAAGAAGCCAGTGAATTTGGTATGTTTATGGCTAAACAAGGTGCAGAACAATGTGGCTTTTGTTCGCCAGGATTTATTATGAATGTTTTGGCAATGGAAAAAGAATTAGTGAATCCAAGTGATGATGAGATTCGTGCTTATTTAGCCGGTAATTTATGTCGTTGTTCTGGATATATGTCGCAAATGCGTGCTATTAAGGCATACTTAAGTCGAGGTGAAAATCATGAATAGTGTAGGAAAAGGTGTCATCAAAAAAGATGCGATGGCTTTAGTTACAGGGCAGCCTGTATATTGTGATGATTTAGCACCTAAGGATTGTTTGATTGTCAAACTTTTAAGAAGTCCACATGCATATGCGAAAATTAAAAGTATTAACACTTCCATTGCGAAAAGAATTCCTGGAATTGAAGCTGTATATACATATGAGGATGTTCCAACTTCTCGCTTTACATTGGCAGGTCAATCATATCCTGAACCAAGTCCTTATGATCGTAGAATCTTAGAAAATGTAGTTCGTTATGTTGGAGACGAAGTGGCAATTGTAGCAGGAGCTAATGAGGATTGTGTGGATCGTGCTTTAAAAGCAATCAAAGTGGATTATGAAGTATTAGAGCCATTGTTGGACTTTGAAAATTCGATTGATAATGCAATCGTGATTCATGAAGAAGACGATTATAAGTGTCTTTGCGAGATTGGTAATGACGTAAAGCGTAATATTGTCAGCAGTGGAGAAAGTGTTGTTGGTGATGTGGATGCCGTATTAAAAGAGTGTGATGTAGTCTTAGAAAGAGATTATCATACAAAAGCTAATGCACAGGCAATGATGGAAACAATGCGTTCATATTGTTATATTGATACATACGGTCGTTTGAACTGTGTAAGTTCTACACAGATTCCTTTCCATGTTCGTCGAATTTTAAGTAATGCTTTAGAAATTCCAAAATCAAAAATCAATGTGATCAAGCCAAGAATTGGTGGTGGTTTTGGGGCTAAACAAACGGCTTGTTGTGAAATTTTTACTGCATTTGTTACGTGGAAACTTAAAAAGCCAAGTAAAATCGTTTATACCCGTGAAGAAACTTTTGCGGCTAGTAACTCAAGACATGAAATGAAAATGCATGTTCGTATTGGCGCTACAAAAGAGGGAACGATTGAAGCGATTGATTTATATACATTATCAAATCAAGGTGCTTATGGTGAACATGGTCCAACTACAATTGGTTTGGCAGGACATAAATCTTTGCCTTTATATAACCATGTAAAGGCAAGCCGCTTTACATATGATGTAGTTTATACAAATACAATGCGTGCAGGTGCTTATAGAGGATATGGGGCTACACAAGGTCAGTTTGCGGTTGAATCTATTATTAATGAATTGGCTGATGAATTGAATATGGATCCTTGTGAAATCCGTTTTAAAAATATGACGCGTGAAAATGAAGTGTTATCACAATATTATAATGAAGAATTGAATGCATGTGCATTGGATCGTTGTTTAGAAAAAGCTATGGAAATGATTGACTACAAGAATAAACCTTTAAGACGTGATATGGGGGATTTTGTTCGTGGTTTAGGTGTTTCTTTATCTATGCAAGGTAGTGGTATTTCAGGTCTTGATGTAGGTTCTGTTGAAATTAAACTACAAGATGATGGTTTCTATACATTAAGTATTGGAGCTACAGATATGGGTACAGGATGTGATACGATTCTTGCCCAAATGGTTGCGGAATGCATGGATTGTGATGTAGATCAAGTTGTCACTAGTTCATTGGATACAGACCATGCACCATATGATACGGGTTCTTATGCATCAAGTACAACGTATGTAACAGGTATGGCTGTAGTAAAGGCTTGTGAAAAATTAAGAAATTCTATTTTAGAAGCGGCAGCCGGATTCTTCAATGTGGATAAAGAAGATATTGAATTTGATGGTAAGAAAATCAATACATTAGATCATGTGCATGAAATGAGTTTGGCTGAGTTTGCGGATACATGTTTCAATGGTGGTATCGCAAAAGCATTGATTGCCAGTGACTCTCACATGTCGCCTACAAGTCCGCCTCCATTTATGGTTGGTATTGCGGAAGTGGATGTAGATAAGTTGACTGGAGAAATTAAGGTTCATGATTATGTTTCTGTAGTTGATTGTGGTACAGTTATCAATCCAAATCTTGCCAGAGTACAAGCTGAAGGTGGTATTGTACAAGGTATTGGTATGGCTTTAAGTGAGGATATCACATACTCCGATGAGGGTAAGATGCGTAATCGTAACTTCTTGCAGTATAAGTTACCGACAAGAGTAGATGTTCCTAGTGTTCGTGTTGAATTTGAAAGCAGCTATGAAGACAATGGTCCTTTTGGGGCAAAATCCATTGGTGAAGTTGTTATTAATACGCCAACAAGTGCAATCGCTAGTGCTATAAAACATGCGACAGGGGTGCAGGTTCGTACTTTGCCTATTACGGCTGAAAAAGTATTACTGGGAAAAGAAGATGAATAACATTTCATTAATTATCTTAGCGTCTGGTTTTTCCAGGCGCTTTCTTTCAAATAAACTTTTGTACGAATTTCATGGTAAGAAACTTATTGAATATGCTTTTGATAAGGCAAGTGCTTTTTTGGATGTGATAGTTGTCACGCAATATGAAAAGATAAAAGAAATGGCTGAAGAACAAGGATATCGAGTCATAATGAATGATCATCCTGAATATGGTCAAGGTCATTCTATTGCGTTAGGTGTGGGTGCTTGTCAAAATAATGCATGCATACTGATGGTTGCAGATATGCCATATTTAAAATTGGATACGTTAAAGGAAATGGCTTCAATTCAAGATGGAAATCATATTGTGATTTGTGAATATAATGGTATTTTATGTAATCCTATGTTGCTTCCTAATTGTTATTATGAAAAGGCAAAACGGTTATGTAATGATAAAGGGGCCAAACAAATCATTGGTAATGACATGTATTTAACGGTTTCTTTATCAGAAGAAGAATTTATGGATATAGATGAAAAAACAGAGGCTATTTAGCCTCTGTAATGTTTTTCTTTGTCTTTGGCAATGTCAAAATAGATTTGTTCGCCTCTTTGTTCATAAAGCATATTTGCCCAATATCCCCAAAGAATATCTTCCATTCTTTCAAATGCCTGCACTTGCACATCAATCATTGGGTCGATTTCTCCATCAAAATAGGTTTGGTAGAATTGATCTCTTTGGTCAATGTAGTGAATATTGTTCTCTGAAAAGAAACTGGCGATATCAAAGCGATAATCGTTTTTAGCCGCATATTCATAGTCGATCAAATAGTCTTTTGTATCGCTGTAAAGAATATTTCCTTGCACAAAGTCGTTATGACATAGTGTATTTGGTTTATATTCTTTTTTTAATGCTTCTAAAAAGTTTTCTTCATTTGGAAAAGATAGGATACATTCTTTGATTTGTGATTTATAAAATTCAATTTTTCCAAAAGGATTAAAAATAAATAAAGGAGCTTTTTTAGTATGAAGCGATTTCATTAAATTTGCACATCTTGCGAATTTATCTTTGTCTTTACATTCATCAAATGTTTTTGCATCTTCAATATAATGAGTGACTTTAATGCCTTCTTTTTCATCAAATAAAATAACAGGTACATCTAAATCAGAAACAAGTGGCAAAATTTCTTTTTCGTGTTCATGTTGTAAACCAAGTGATTCGTGATTTTTCTTTGGTACGCGTACCATGTATTTATCATTATTGATTGTCAATACATAGTTGTGGTTACTGATGCCTTTATCTGTTTTTTCGAGTGTATAGTTTGTTGTGTTAAATTTTTCTTCGATCCATTTTTCTAAGTTCATGTGGATATATTAACATTATTATTCTTTAAACTCAATGCGGCCGTTGTGTCGCTTTTTTTGTTCGCGAAATCTGCAAGGGCTCTTATGGCAAAAAAGTGTGGAAGGAGGATAGAAGAAAGAACTTTTTGCTTGCGTTGTTCTTGGAACAAGGCTGTAGATTGTATAAGGAGTCATGCACTATGAAGTATAAAGTGAAATGGATTGAAGATCATATGTCAATCACGAGGAATATGATTCGTAGATATGAAAAGAAGGGAGTGATTTCAAAGAATGAAAATGGAAAGGATCGAGAATTTGATGAGAATGATTTGAATCAATTATGGAATATAAGGGTAATGGTAAGTTTGGGCTTTAGTTTGGATGAGGTCAAAGAAATTATGTGTGGATCAAATTTAAGAGAGGTGAGTGAGAAAAGATTAAGGGCTTTGAATGAGAAGTATAGAGGTTTACAAGGGAAAATCAATTTTTTAAATGTAGTTAAAACTACGGGTGAAATACCTTCATGTTTTAAAAGGAGTACAAATAATTTTGAGGAGATTTATAATTTAGGACTTATGCAATATGTAAGTCCGTTTGAAAGAGCTAAAGACATTTGGTCGCTGATGGATATGTTGCAGCTTTTGCATAAGTTATGTGAAACAAAAGACGAAACGATAATAGAGGAACTATATAAATGGTACGGAATAGGCAATGATAGAGATGTGTTTGTACAGGTGTTTGAAACATATTTATTGTGTGATGTAAGGTTTGAAGAAATATTTGGAAAGGAAAAATGTTGTGAGTTATCGGCTTTAATAGCTAATTATGGAAAGTGAGTGAATGATAATGAAAAGGTTAATGTGTTTAAGTTTGTGTTTCATTCTTTGTGGATGTGGAAATGCGTCTGTTTCACAGAATGCAGAGGTAAAGAAAGTGAATGTGAATGTAATTGAGGTGTCTGCTTCTTCGCTTGATGAAATAGAGGAGATGGCATCAAAGGATGTTGAGGATACAAAGGAAAAGTTAGAGAGTGAAAGGGATGCTTTGAGTGAGGAGCTCACGGATTATAATTTATATATTAAAAATGTAGATAAGGTAAAAGCATATTATGATGATGCTTTAAAACAGACGGAGCTATTATCAATTCGATTGAGGGAGTATGCGTATAAATATGCTGAATTGATAATAAATGAGGATGCATCGTATAAGGTAAAATACAAAGATTTGAGTGGTATTTATGAGTGTATTTATGAGGATGCAGGTGAGGCTATGTATGATATATATGATAAGACTCTAAAAGATATGTATGATATGTATTATGATGGGGTGATCAAGGATGCCTATGATGAGATTGATTACGATGAATGGTATGATGTACATTCGGATGCTTATGATGATTGGTATGATGCAAGAAGCGACGTATATGATATATGGTATGATACTCGTTCTGATATTTATGATTTTCAATATGATTTAAGAAGTGAAGTCTATGATCATGATGATGAAAGGGCACAGAAGAAGATGGATAAGTTTAAAAAGTCAATTCTTCGTATGAAGGAGGATGTAAATGATTAGAGAGAATCGATGATTTTCTCTAATTTTCTGTAATTTTTTTTAAATAAGCTTGCATCACTGAATATAGTGGTGTATAGTAAATAGGCATGCGTGGGAGAATGCGTAACTGTTCGTATTACCACAGCATAGGACAAAATATAGGAGGAACGTCTTATGAGCAAGAAAAAAGTTACAAAAGTTTGTAAGTTGCAGTTCCAAGCTGGTGGAGCTAAACCAGGTCCAGCATTAGCAAGTGCTGGTATCAACATGCCTCAGTTCTGTACAGCTTTCAATGATGCAACAAAAGATCGTAAAGGTGATATTGTTCCAGTTGTCATTACTGCTTATGAAGATAAGAGTTTTGATTTCGTATTGAAAACAACACCTGCTGCTAACTTATTGAAAAAAGCAGCAAACGTACAAAAAGCAAGTGGAGATCAAAAAGTAGTTGCTGGTACAATTACAGTTGATCAATTAAAAGAAATTGCTGAGTACAAAATGCCAGACTTGAATGCCAACGATGTAGAAGCTGCAATGCGTATTGTTGCTGGTACTGCACGTAACATGGGTATCAAGGTTGAAGGATTTGAATAGGAGGAACATCAATAATGGCAAAAGTAAGTAAGAGATATGCTGAAGCAGCTAAATTGGTTGATCGTTCAAAAACTTATTCAATTGAAGAAGCTGTTAAATTAGCTAAAGAAACTAGTAAAACAAAATTCGACGCAAGTGTTGAAGTAAGCTTCCGTTTAAACGTAGACCCTCGTCACGCTGATCAACAAATCCGTGGGGCAATGGTATTACCTAATGGAACTGGTAAAACACAACGCGTTTGTGTAGTTGCACAAGGCGAAAAAGAAAAAGAAGCTCAGGCTGCTGGTGCTGATTTCGTTGGTGGTGCAGATATTATCGAAAAAATCTCTAAAGGTTGGTTCGATTTTGATGTATTAGTGGCTACTCCAGATATGATGGGTCAATTAGGACGTTTAGGACGTGTTTTAGGTCCTAAAGGATTAATGCCAAACCCTAAGACTGGTACAGTAACAATGGATGTTGCTAAGGCTATTGATGAAATCAAAAAAGGTAAAGTTACTTACCGTGTAGACAAAGAAGGAAACATCAACTTAGCTATCGGTAAAACAAGCTTTACAGATGAAGCATTAGTTGAAAACTTCAATGCAATCTTCAACACAATTGCTAAGGCTCGTCCTGCAACTGTAAAAGGTGCATATATGAAGAACTTAGTTGTTTCAACAACAATGGGTCCTGGAATCCACGTTGAAATCGTTAAGTAATTGACAAATCTAGTAAAATAAATTAAACTACAGATTGTTATCAATATTCCAAAGACAGTAACGGCGTATGCTTAATAATGTTACCGAGGGTATGATGCATTGACTTTGCACAATTAGCCCGTCTTTGATGCGGGCTTTTCTTTTGAATATTGTTACAATAGATGAAAGAAGAGGTGGATCGAATGAACAAAGACATCCTTGCACAAAAGGAAGCTGACGTTATCGCCTTATCTGAAAAAATGGAAGCTGCTAGTAGTATTGTATTAGTAGAATACCGTGGATTATCAGTAAAGGAAGTAACAGAACTTCGTCGTGCTTTGCGTGAAGAAGACGTTGAATTCAAAGTTTATCGTAACGCAATCGCTCGTCGTGCAGCTGAAAAATTAGGTCACGAAGATTTCGCAAAAACTTTAGTTGGACCTAACGCATTGGCATTTGGTAAAGATCCAGTTGCTCCTGCTCGTGTATTAGCTAAATTTGCTAAAAAACATGAAGCATTGGTATTAAAAACTGGTATCGTGGATGGAGCTATGGTAGACGAAGCTACTATCCAAAAATTGTCTGCATTACCTAACAAAGAAGGTATGTTGGCTAAATTCGCATCTTGCTTAAATGCTCCAGTTATCAAATTTGCTATGACTGTTAAAGCATTGGCAGAAGCTAAAGAAAACGGATCTGTAAAAACAGAAGAAGCACCAGCTACTGAAGAAGCTGCTGCGTAATTAATTATAGGAGGAAAATAAAATGGCTAAATTAACTCAAGAAGAAATTCTTTCTTATTTAGAAGAAGCAACAATTTTAGAATTAAACGACTTAGTAAGTGCAATCGAAGAAAAATTTGGTGTAGTAGCTGCTGCTGCTGTTGCTGCTCCAGCTGCTGCTGCTGAAGAAGCTGCAGGACCTAGCGAAGTAACTGTTACATTAACAGATGTTGGTGGAACAAAAGTTGCTGTAATCAAAGCCGTACGTGAAATCACTGGTTTAGGATTAGTAGATGCTAAGAAATTAGTAGATGGTGTTCCAGCTGCTATTAAAGAAAACGTATCTCCAGAAGAAGCAGAATCAATTAAAGAAAAATTAGTTGCTGCTGGAGCTACTGTAGAAATTAAGTAATTTAAGCTTAATTAGTTATTAAAGCCTTTGTCTTCGGATGAAGGCTTTTTTCAGTTCATTTAATGAGTATGGATTTAAATGATACTATTATGATATAAAAAGAGACATCGTTCTAAGTTAGGACGATGTCTTTTATAGATGTTTATTCGTCTTTTAAAATTTTTGTAACTGCATTGTAAATACCGTTATCGTATGTGGATGTTGTGGCAAAATTAGCATAGCTTTTGACAAAATCACTTGCATTTCCCATCGCAACACCAATATCGGCTTTTTTTAACATATGGATATCGTTTGTACTGTCTCCAAAACAAATAGCATCTTTCCATGTGAATCCTACTTTTTCTAGAATCATTTCAATACCTTTTGATTTATCATTGTCGGCATTGAAGATATCGAAACAGAATCCATTAGTTTTAACGTTAATCAAATCGTTTCTTAAATCGGGATGAGTTTCCATGAATTGATCAACTAATTTTTTATCTTTAGTAAGAACTACGGCATTAAAGGCTTTGTGTCTTAAATGATAAGATTGGCTTGGATCGTAGAACAGTGAATCTAGCACGTTACAGTATTTACAGAAGTCATACATTGGGTAAAAGTTGTTGTAAATGTATGTAGCATCGCCAAAGTGAAACATTAGACCGGTTTCGTATTTTTTGCTAAAATTGACTAAGTCATTCACGTTGTCTTGTAAGATTGGATAGCTTCCGATTTCTTGAAAGTCTTTGTCTAGAATGTAGCTTCCGTTGATCAATACATAATAATCAAATTGAACGCGTTGTAATATAAGTTTCATTTGATTTAAGGGACGGCCAGTAGCCGCACAGACAATATATCCTTTATCTTTTAGTGTCTGTATAGCGTCTAATGCGCTTTCTTGAATAACGTCATTTTCGGTTTGGTAAAGTGTACCGTCCATGTCGAAAAATACAATTTTGTGTTTCATAAACTTACCTCTATTCATGTCTATATTATACTTTAATGAATGGGGAATGCGTATAAAAATTTATTATAAAAAAATCTATTAATCTACAATCGTGTGGTTGACAAATCCTTTATTTACGGGTATATCTA
>OIZP01001022.1_pt1 | contig 15366 bp, 10 predicted proteins | sample 1588531 | NCBI WGS metagenome assembly OIZP01 (sample SAMN03283283) | human gut metagenome | biome: human-associated habitat; material: feces | host: Homo sapiens | place: Peru | collected 2012 | reverse complement strand
TGATCTTCTTGTAGATCAGAAATACAACAAGTGATACAACAATTCCCTTCACAAGGTTAAACGGTGCTACTGCAAACATAACGAATGTAGTAAGGCTTGTGATATGTGAGTTAACTGCTGTTCCCATGCCAACCAGTGCATCAATCGGCATTCCGAATGCTTTTGCATAAGTCGGAAGAAGTACGAATCCATTCACGAAGCATCCGATCACGATCATCAGAAGCGTTCCTGTTGCCATTCCGATCAGAGCGCTTTTTCTTGTTCTGTTTTTTCTATAGATCAGACCTGCCGGTACACAGAAAGAACATCCGATAATAAAGTTTGCAATTTCTCCAACACCTGCTGTTGATGTTCCTGTCATAACAAAGTTTAATAAAATCTTAACAAGCTCTACCAGAACACCTGCCATAGGTCCCATTGCAAAGCATCCTACCAGAACCGGAACTTCACTTAAATCAATCTTATAAAATGTCGGTGCAAACGGAAGTGGAATCTCGAACATCATCAGAATAATTGCGATTGCTGAAAGCATTCCGATCTGAACCAATGCCTTTACGCCCAGCTTCGGCTGAATCTTCGCATCTGCGTTTGTTAGTGTCTTTGTCTCTGTACTCATAGTGTTACTCTCCTTTTTCTATCCGCTGTCTTTATCCTGAACAGCACTTTTTCTTTTTGAAAAAGGTAATCTTCACAAGAAAAAACCCGGAAGGTTTATTACCTTCCGGGATTCATGTTTTCTGCTCTTAATTGCATTCTCGCAAGACTCTCAAACAATCAGATATCGTATTCGAATATCTCTTTTTCTGATCCTGCGGGCATGAACTTCTTCTCTCATCCAGACTTTACTGTCGGTACCGGAATTCCCATTCTGTAATGCCATTACAGACGAGTCACCAGTTCAGCCGCATCATATGCGGGTCGCGGACTATACCGCCGGTTGGGACTTGCACCCTACCCCGAAGATTAAATTCCTTTTACTCTTACTACTATAGCGCGCTCTTAATAAAAATGCAACCCCTTTTATTGATATTTAATATCATTTTACACTGGAATCGATATCACCTGTAGCACTTTCGACTAATATATTAATATTCCTTTTTTCCTACTAGGTTTGTCGTGTTCTTAATAAAATTTTTCAATACTGTTCATTTTTGGTTCAAAAGTTCATCACACTTTTTTCACAAAATACCTCTATACTATAATTGTTCTTAAAAAGAACACTTTTTCATAAACTTTTTCCCCCTTGAGTCACAGAGATGTGGCTCATTCCTTTTATATAAAGAAAAATCCTGTCTTCTCGACAAGATTTTCTCATACATTCTTTATAGAATACGTTTTCTCCATTTTTCCCATAGAGTTCCCTGAACATACTGATAAGCTTTATCATAAACCAATATTGCTATCTGCCCAACCATTACAGCTGCCAAAAGCAACTGATCTGACACTGCTTTCTGAAACAGCATCGAGCGGAATCCGAAAAGACACGGGAGATACACCAGATTAAAGATCACATATTTCACAAGCCAGTAAATCCCCATCCGATGTCCCATCTGTGGTCTTTTCGCAAGAAATATCCAGACTGCTTCAATTCCAAGAATATAGAATCCCATCGCAGCAAATGTAATTACATAAAATTTGTTCGGCGTAACCAGGAATCCTAATAAAATTGCTGCCAGATAAAAGGCTGCCCCTGTACGAAGGCCGAACTCACGAATAACAATCCCTACAAAAAATGCCGCTGCTGCCAACAAAAACAATGTATTCGTCTCGATCACGCTTCCAAGTGCCATACACACGACAGTCACCGCAAGGATCAAACCTCCAAATGCCATTTGTTTTGCTTTTACATGCATGAGCAGAGATCGCCTCCCATACATTCACACAATGTGTCCGCAAGCCATAAGTCGCAACACATATTTCCTGTACCGCAGGAATTCTGTCCTCCCGGTGCATAGCCTCCACCATACGGACTGTTCTGATACCTTCTGCTGTTAAAGTCGAGCTGATTCAACAGCTGACGGAACTGCATGTTATTTGGTTCCATATTTACTGCCTGTGCCGCGTGATCCCTCGCCAGAATTTGATTTCCGATTCCTGCATTCGCACAGCCGCTCAGATAATACCACATCGCACTTCTCTGCTGAACCTGATCCAGTGTATTGATCGCCTCTCTGTAACGTCTGCTGTTAATATAATTCGCAGCTGCCTGCAGTTTAGGATCCATCGTTCCATAGCCATAAGAGCTGTTCTGATTTCCATAAGACTGATTTCCATAAGAATAACTTTCAGAAGAACCATATCCATAATTATTCCCGTACGAATTTCCTCCGTTCGCACGCTCTCTCATGATAATATCATACGCTTCCTGTACTTCCTTAAACTTCTCTTCTGCAAGATCGGCTAACGGATTGTTCACATTTGCATCCGGGTGATATTTTCTTGTCAGATCCCGGTATGCTCTCTTTATCTCATCATCCGACGCATTCGGTGACACACCGAGCACATCATATGGATTTTTTGTCATCATTCTTTTCCTCACTTTTCTTCATCTGAATCTTATTATAATGATTCCAGACTCCATCATACAGTATATTTCTCAAAATGTCCACGTCAACCAGACATGGCAGTTGTTCAAAACGGACTGTGCTCTCCGCTATCATCATCCGAAGAATCTGTTCCATCTGCACCTCATAATCCGGCCGCTTTGCCAGTTCTTTCAATGGATTGTAGCGATTCTTCTTTCTATCTTCCGGCAGATCCTCATAGGCATCCATCAGATAAATGAATTTTCCAAGATAGAACCCCATCTTTCTGAGCGTCTTCTCCCAGATATCCTCCTTCCAGACAAAAAGCTCCGCCATTAATCTGCCAAAACATCCTGCTGCCCGGTCAATATCCATGCTGTTCTCATGTTCACATTCTCCAAGTTCTTCCAGAGATTTTCGGATGATCTCGCTCTGCCGCGGATATCTCTCTATGATTTTCTTCGCTTTTCCCTGAATCATGCTCTTCGTCATCAGACTTGACACTTTACGATCATCCTGCCAGTCATCTTCCATATGATAATAAGCCAGCAGTACATTCATCGCCGCCGCATAAGATGTAATCTCATTTCGCAACATATGCTGCCGCTTCACTGGATGAACCTTACAGCGGTGTTCCTCATGTTTCGCAATTGTCTCATATAAAGAGGATAACAGAATAACTGCAAATGTCATATCATACGTCAATGTCATCTGCCCCATAAATCCATAATCTTCTTTCAATGTCCGGCAAAGTCCACAATAATATGCCCTGTATTTCTTCAGATCTTTTACTTTTAATTCCGGTTCACAGACCGTTACATATCCAAACATGCAATTCCTTTCTCTTCTGGCAATTTTCCTGACTTTATCTATTCTACCTTATTCTTTCCATTTTGCCTATCACATGTCTGCAAAATTAATAAGTTTTTAATTGTTAACCTTTTATATTTTTATAGTTGACAATTAACTTTTCATGAATTATACTAACGAAGAACTCAATCGTTGCCATATTTCAGACAACGATGTTAAAGCTCGCTTGAAACAGCGATAAGTATTAAGATCTAAAGGAGTAAATTGAAATGTCACAGAATGAAACTTCCGGCACAGTTGCCGTAGACAACCAGAAAATAAGAACAAAACAGATGGTACTCATCGCCCTGATGACTGCAGTAACCTGCGTCCTCGGACCACTTTCCATCCCGCTGCCATTCAGCCCTGTTCCGATTTCCCTTACAAACTTTGCAATCTTCCTTGCAATCTTCATTCTCGGAATGAAATCCGGAACAATCAGCTTTATCATCTACCTCCTGCTCGGAGCAGTTGGTGTCCCGGTCTTCTCCTCTTTCCGCGGAGGTTTCCAGGTTCTCGCAGGACCAACCGGTGGATACCTGATTGGATTCATCTTCCTTGCACTGATCATGGGATTTGCACTCGATCACTTTGATCGTAAGCTCGTTCCTACAATCATTGGAATGATCATCGGAATGGCTGTATGTTATGCATTCGGAACTGTATGGCTTGCCAAACTGTTAAGCCTCTCCTTCAAAGAAGGACTTATGATGGGCGTTATCCCATATCTTCCGGGAGATGCAGCTAAAATCATCATCGCAGCAATCGTAGGACCAAAACTTTACGGAGCAACACAAAAGATTAGATAATTGAATTAAAAAAAACGCCCAAACAGATACTCTATTTGTTTCTGTTCTGGGTGTTTTTCACTTTCGTCCTCGACTTAAATATTTTCCTCGAATCCGTCCCCTCGAAGCAAATACTTGCGGTTTGAATAATGCAAGTGAGGAAGTTTCTTTGTTGTTGAGGACACATATAAGGCAGGAGCGTTCCGAATACACTTTGCAGAATCTGTTAGGAAAAGCCAGACAGGAACCCTACACGGCGAGTGTTCTGGCTTTTCCGTTACAGATTGTCAAAGGGATGAGGTAGAGCGGGCCGGTGTCCGATGCAATAAAGAAACTTCCTCACGCATCTTAATCAAACCAAAACTACTTGCTTAACCTTAAATTCCTCTCATCGTCAGCTGAATCCTTTTCTTCTTCAGATCCACGCTCATCACCTTCACATCCACAATATCTCCAACACTGACAGCTTCCAGCGGATGCTTGATATATTTGTCTGTGATCTGAGAAATGTGTACAAGTCCATCCTGGTGAACTCCAATGTCCACAAATACTCCGAAGTCAATTACATTTCTCACAGTACCTTTCAGCACCATACCTTCCTTCAGATCTTTCATCTCAAGGACATCTGTGCGAAGGATTGGCTTTGGCATCTCATCACGCGGATCACGCGCCGGTTTCTCAAGTTCCTTGACAATATCACGAAGCGTAATCTCACCGATTCCAAGCTCTTCTGCCAGCTTCTTATAATCACCGATCGTAAGACCAAGTCCTGTCAGCTGATGTGCTGTGATAGCATCTGCTTCGTACCCTTGCTTCTTCAACAGCTTTTCTGCTGCAGCATAAGATTCCGGATGAACACCTGTAGCATCCAGTGGATTCTTACCTTCGGAAATACGCATAAAACCTGCGCACTGCTCGAACGCTTTCGGTCCGAGTTTCGGTACTTTAAGCAGTTCTTTTCTGTCTGTAAAACGACCGTTTTCTTCTCTGTAAGCCACAATATTTTTTGCGATTGCGCTGCTGATTCCTGAGATGTAAGAAAGTAACGGTGCAGAAGCAGTATTTAAATCTACTCCAACTTTATTTACGCAATCCTCTACAACTCCGTTTAAAGACTCCCCAAGCTTCTTCTGGTTCATATCATGCTGATACTGGCCGACACCAATTGATTTCGGGTCAATCTTTACAAGCTCTGCAAGCGGATCCTGCAGACGGCGTGCGATTGATGCCGCGCTTCTCTGTCCCACATCAAATTTCGGGAATTCTTCTGTTGCCAGCTTACTTGCAGAATAGACAGATGCTCCCGCCTCATTAACGATCACATACTGTACCTTCTCCGGAATCTCTTTCAGAAGCTCTACGATAAACTGTTCTGATTCACGGGAAGCAGTACCATTTCCAAGAGAGATCAGAGAAACATGATACTTCGGAATAATCTTCTTAAGCAGATCCTTACTTGCCTGGATCTTCTTCTCTGTTGTCGGCGCAGTCGGATAAATAACAGTTGTTCCGATTACCTTTCCTGTCTCATCAACAACTGCCAGCTTACATCCCGTACGGAACGCCGGATCCCAGCCAAGCACAACCTTGCCTGCAATCGGCGGCTGCATCAGGAGCTGATGAAGGTTCTTTCCAAACACTTCGATTGCCCCATCTTCTGCCTTCTCTGTCAGTTCGTTTCTGACCTCACGCTCAATAGCCGGTCCGATCAGACGGTTGTAACTGTCTGCAATTGTCTCTTTCAATACCGGTGTTGTATAAGGATTCTCTGTACGGATCACCTTTCTCTCAAGATATCTTAAAATATCTTCTTCCGGTGCTTCCACCTTCACTGTCAGGAATTTCTCTTTCTCACCACGGTTCAATGCAAGAATTCGATGTCCTGCAAGCTTCGCAACGGCTTCTTCAAACTCATAATACATCTCGTAAACAGACTCTGCCTCCGGATCCTTCGCCTGAGAAGTAACCTTTCCTTTTCTCATTGTCGTCTCTCGGATCCAAGTTCTGTAAGCTGCCTCATCTGAAATGCTTTCTGCAATAATATCACATGCTCCGCTGATTGCATCCTTTGCACTTTCCACACCTTTTTCTTCGGAAATATACGCTTCCGCTGCCTTCTCAAGCGGCTCTTTTGTCTTCTGCAATGTGATCAGTGCAGCCAATGGCTCAAGTCCCTTTTCCTTCGCGATTGTCGCACGGGTACGTCGTTTCGGACGATACGGACGATACAGGTCTTCTACTGCCACAAGTGTTTCCGCTGCAAGAATCTGTTTCTTTAATTCTTCAGTCAGTTTTCCCTGCTCCTCGATACTTGAGATTACCTGTTCTTTCTTCTCTTCCAGATTTCTTAAATACACCAGACGCTCATACAGCTTTCTCAACTGTTCGTCATTCAGTTCTCCGGTTGCTTCTTTTCTATATCTTGAAATAAATGGAATCGTATTGCCTTCATCGATCAGCTGTACTGCCGCATCAATCTGCCAGCGTTTTACATCCAGTTCTTCTGTCAGTCTCTGATTAATATCCATTCTTTTTAGTCCTTTCCACTTTCATAGGCATTCTGTACCTGTTCGGTCAGCTCTTTTCCGCCGTTCGCATACCATTCTACCACAAAAGTATCAAAGTAATCCACTGGTTTCTCCCCACTGATAATCTGAAGAAACGCTTCATTCTCCAGTTCTTGTAATTCCTGCGGGATTTCGGCATTTACGTTTTCCAAAGGCAATGTCTGTGCACTTCGTATTCCCGCTTTCTGCAGTTCCCCCACTGCCTCAATTCTTGATGCATAAGCTGCCCAGCCATTTGCCGTTGTCAACTGTCCATTCAAAAATGATTTACATGTATCATAATAAGATTTTTCTAGTCCACTCAATTCCGACACATCAAGCGTTTTGTCCAACGCTGCCTGAATATGTTCCGTTGTCCGATAAAGTGCATCCTCATAATCCACATTAATATTCAGCGGACGGGCCGTCGGATCTACATTAATGGAAAAATAGTCATTCACCTCTCTTGCTGAAGCATCATTTGCATATCTGGACTGATCAAAAATAGCACTCACATACTTTGCTACAATTTCCGGATGCTCATATCCTTTGCGTACCACCACATACATCCACTGATCATACGATTCAAAAACTGATATCTTCTGTGTCTCATTCACTTGTTCTTTGTCTAAAAGATACGGTTTCCACTCTGCATTTGAATCAACACTATATGCCGCACTAAGCGGATTATTCGGAGCCCACCAACGTCCGTAGATTGCTCCGCAATGTCCGGTTTTTAACAGATTATCTATGTTTTCCGTCTTTCTCAACAAGAATCTCTGGTCGAGTATCCCATCCTCATATAGATTACGAAGCTTTGAAAGTGCTTCTTTTGTTTCCTGCGTTACTGACCCGTAAACTACATCTCCACTTTCATCCAGAATCCAGTGACACGGCATTGCGCCTGCATGTATAAACGCTGAATCCACTCCATAAGTCTGGTCCGCCCCGGCAATCACATCTGTACTACAGGCAAGACCAATCGTCTGACCGTCTCCTGCTGCATCTTGTTCTACAAATGCACGCACTATCTCCAACGCTTCTTCTACCGTTTCCGGTTCCTTCAATCCCAACTTCTCAATCCAGTCTTTCCTCAACCAGAGAAGTGGAGCTCCGTCATCGATCACCGTATTCGGAAATGCATACAACTTTCCATCAACTGTTGCAGATTGTAAGAGAGAATCTCCATAACTGTCATACATTTCTTTGATTGTATCTGTCGTACACTCTTCATAAGTTTCTGTGAGGTCTTCAATCATACCTGCTTCAATCAGGCGGAGCAGGTTATCTCTTCCCTTCACGACAAGCACATCCGGAATATCTCGATCTTCAATCGCTACATTGACTGCCTCTTCATACGTATTGCCATCCTGCAATTCAAAGACATCTGCATTTTTAATATTAAGCACTTTCTTCAGATATCTCGTATACGCATTGTTTTCGTACGTATTTCCCACCGGGAGATTCGAATTATTTGCTCCTGCAATCTTGCCAAGTGTATACGTGACTGTCTCAGGATATTTTCCAAGCGGCGTATGCATTGCTTCATACATCAGTTTTCTTTTCACTTCAGCTGCTTCGCCTGCACCAGACTCACTTTGAGATGCATCTGACTGTTCCATCTGTCTTTGACTTTCTTTTGATTCAAAACAAGTTCCGCACCAAAGCATCATCAATAAAATTAATACAAGCTGGGCTGAAAGAATTCGCTTTTTCCTATCGTTTTTCATAGCACCTTTGCCTCCGTCTTCTTCGGAATCCGGATAAAGACACGCGTTCCTTTTCCAGGAGTACTTTCTATCTTCATCTCACCTTTCTCTCCGTAAAGAACATGGATTCTGTCACAGACATTTCGCACGCCATAACCGGACGACTGATAGGTCAGGATCTGATCTGCCTTTTCCTGCGTCATTCCTGCTCCGTTGTCCCTGATTTCAAAGAAAATATGCTTATCTTCTTCACGAATCGTCAGCCACAATGTTGGATCCTCATTATCTGACACATCGATTCCGTGATCGATTGCATTTTCTGCCAGCGGCTGCAGGATCAGCTTCGGTATCATATAATCATTAAGACCGTCTGAAATCTGTTCGACCACACGGAACTCGTTATCATGCATAACCAACTGGATCTTGAGGTATGCACGGATATTATCAATTTCTTTTGCCACCGTAGTCATTGTTTCACCACGATTCAGGCTTGTTCTATAATAAGTAGACAGTGCCAATGTCACATGACTGATTTCATCCTCCCCCGCTTCAATTGCTTTCCAATTGATAATAGAAAGTGAATTGTAAAGGAAATGTGGATTGATCTGTGCCTGCAGCGCTCTCATCTCACTATTCTGAAGCTGGATCTTACTCTCATATACTTCTGAGATCAAATGGTTCATCTGATCCATCATGCGCTGGAATGACCGAATCAACACACCAACCTCATCCTTGGACTTACTCTGCACCGTAACCTTGCGAAGTCCCATATTGATCTGGTTCATATTCTCTGTCAATAATTCCAACTGTGACACCATACGGATGGAGAAAACATACCCTAAAAGACTCAAAAGGAGAACACTGATTAAAATTAACGGAATATTTTTAAGCAAAAGCTTATGGATTGCATTTTCACTTACCGCCTTCGGACGATAGATATAGAAATCCCATCCGGTATCTTTCATTGTTCTCTGTGAAATATAATACTTATCACTGATATCCTTAAGATTCTCAATATTCTTTGGACGATATTTTTTATCCATAGAACAATCCGCATAAACAACATTTCCATTATCGTCCAGAATCATACCACCTGTATTATCTGTAATCTGACTCATGAATGGACTAAGAACTTTTTCATAATCCAGGCGCATCTCCAATACTGCTTTGATCGTATCATTATCGTAGAATTTTCGACTGGCAATGATTGATCTATTTCCCCCACGAGTAATGCTCCACTGCATCAGCGTTCCTTCATTCAGCCTGGAATACCACTGTTGATTCTCCGCTTCTGACATTGGAAGAAGTGTATCTCCATGTGGCACTTCTATATTGTCAGAATACAGCGTAATACTCCGAATCTCTTTGTGATAGATGGTCGGCATCTGAAGCAACGGATCTGCTACTTTCACATATTTCAAATATTTCTCATAATCTGATTCCATTTCCGTATCGAAAATATTCCTAAGACTTTGTGAATAGGATAAATAATCGACTAGATTTTCATAAATCTGTGACTGGTTCTCAATTGAGTTCACCGACTGCTCCAGTATTTTTTCCAGGTTATACTGTTCCTTTTCTCTCAGCTGATTCGTCATGCCATATTGCATAGAAAAAGCCAGGAATACAACCGGCACCAATCCTACAATCAACATCAAAACTGACAGTTTCTTACGGAATTTCAGATTTTCAAATCGATGGAGCAGCTTCCGTATTTGTTTTTTCATCCGCCTCTGTTCCTTTCCTGCATGCTTCCGGTGTGTCTCCGAAAAATTCCCGGAAGCTTCTGCAGAAGTAAGAGTTATTGGAAAATCCTACTTCTTTTGCAATTCCGGAGATTTTCATATTCGTTGTCTCAAGAAGTTCTTTCGCTTTTTCCATCCGCACCTCGCGGATAAAGCGGTTCAGTGTCACTCCCGTTTCTTCTTTGAACACAGCACTTAAATATCCGGGAGAAAGAAATACCATTGCTGAAAGCGTCTCTGCTCCAAGATTCCTCTCCTGGTAGTGATGATAAATGTAACTTTTTACTTTCGTAATCTCTGAACGGAATCCGTCTTCCTGTTCCTGTATACAGTGTTCATATTCCTTAAGTGCTTCGTCTACTATAGCGATCACATCCTTCAGGTTTTTGCAACGATATAACCGATCCACTCTCTTCGAAAGCATTTTCTCATCCATTCCATCCATCTGATCAAGCAATTCTTTTAAAATTCCGGAAAATACAAACTTTACATACATATCTGAAAACTGCTTATTGGCACGGTATTTATCTTCCAATTTCTGAAAATCCTGACGGAGATGGGGCAGATCTTTATATTGAATATCATTCGTGATCTGTTCCATGATTTCAGAATCTTCTGCCGGGTCTGCTTTCTTCTCTTCCTGCTTCTCTCCGTGAAAAAATAAATGCTGATGTGGCTGGTAGAACTGCTCTTCCAGCATTCCTTCCAGGGCTTTAAACTCCTCTGCCAGATTCTTTCTATCCTCAATTTCTTCACTGACCGCAAAATAACATTCACTGTCAAACTGATGCGCAAAGAACCGATACATTTTCTCTACAACCACATGATAGTCTGTATACTTCTCCGCGAACAGAAAGATGGACTCATTTGAATTCAGATTCACATAATAAAATTCTCTCTGCACCTCTTCCTTCAGACTTGTCAGAAAATGTTCCTCCTCCGTCTCGAAAAAGCCATTGGATGCACTGACAAGAACCATACGCGAAAACTGTGAAACATCATCTTCTGTTTCATCCGTTAATTTCTCAAGTTGAACAAAATCCTCTTCTTTTCCCGAATATAGATATCTCAGGAAGAAGTATTTCTTCAGATAATCTTCTTTTCTGTTCTGCTGCTTTTGCTTCTCTTCCTTAGATGAGATATTTTCCATTACTCGTTGAAAGGTCTTATGAAATTCGTTCGGATCGACCGGCTTTAGGACATAATCCACGACACCATATCGCAGAGCCTCTCTCGCGTAGGAAAAATCATTATATCCGCTGAAAATCACGATTTCCATCTCCGGATGATCTTCTCTTACTGCTTTTGTCAGTTCCAGTCCGTTCATGTAAGGCATCTTTACATCCGAAAATAAAATATCTACATGATTCGAAGCCAGTATGCCAAGTGCATCCTTTCCATTTGCCGCTTCTAAAATCTGGAAGTCTCCTTCTCTTTTCAGCAGAAAACGGATTCCCCTTCTCTCCAGTTTTTCATCATCTACGATCAGTATTGTAATCATTCCCCCGCGCCTCCCACACGCTCACTTTACATTTTCACTATTCCTTTTATAACGTCCGAAAACAGCAGGGAATGATCACTCACTCTCTGCTGTCTTTTTTAAGTTTTCATAATTCTATTTTAATTCATCTCTCAGCCATTGTCTATACTAGTCTATACTAGCCTTTAACTGCTCCTGCTACAACACCTTCGATAATATATCTCTGGCAGAACAGGTAGAAGATGATGATCGGCACAATTGCAAGAACCAGAGTTCCCATCATTGCTCCCATATCAACTGATCCATATCCACCCTTCAGATACTGGACTGCCATCGGTACTGTCTTATATTTTCTCTGATCCAGTACAAGTGATGGAAGCAGATAGTCGTTCCAGATCCACATTGCCTGAAGAATTGTAACTGTTACACAAGTCGGTTTTGCAATCGGAAGTACAACTTTGAAGAATGTCTGAAGTGGTGTACAACCATCGATCATTGCAGCTTCTTCAATCTCCAGTGGAATGGATTTCATGAATCCGGTGAACATAAAGACGGAAAGTCCTGCACCAAATCCAAGATAGATCACAATCAGTCCCCATGGATTTCCCATATGAAGCATATTTGCAATCTTAGATAATGTAAACATTTCCATCTGGAATGGTACGATCATTGCAAACAGACAAAGCATATATAAGACTTTTGTGAACTTTGTCTTCACACGACAGATATACCATGCACACATGGAGCAGCATAAGATGATCACTGCTACAGATAAGATTGTGATAAACAAACTCCATCCAAATGCCTGAATCAATCCTGTCTGTTTAATACCACGGATATAGTTCTCTAATCCGACATACATCTTTCCGGTCGGTATCTCGAACGGGGCTTTACTGATATAGGCTTTTTTCTTAAAGGAGTTGATAAATACCAATACGATTGGATACAGATACAGCAGACTGAGTACTGTAAAAATAACGGTTAATAATGTGCCATGTTTTACTTTTTTATTCATTACTGCTGCACCTCCTTTGATGTTGTCATTTTATTCTGAATTAATGCGATCACTCCTACAATAATGAAGAAGATAACTGCTTTTGCCTGTCCTACACCTTCCCAACCGGTTCTTCCATAGAATGTATTATAAATGTTCAGGGCAAGCATTTCTGACATCTTGTCCGGTCCACCGTTTGTCAATGCAAGGTTCTGGTCGAAAAGTTTGAATCCGTTTGTAAGTGTCAGGAAAGTACAGATTGTGATGGATGGCATAACCATCGGAATTGTAACATATCTTAAAAGCTGTACTTTATTTGCTCCGTCGATCTCCGCTGCCTCGATCAGCTCTCCAGGAATATTCTGAATACCTGAGATGTAGATGATCATCATGTATCCAATCTGCTGCCAGAGCATCAGGATAACTAATCCCCAGAAACCATATTTTGAAGAATATGTAAGTGTTTTCTGAAAATGTGCCAAAATACCGTTTAATAACAGCTGCCATACATATCCAAGTACGATACCGCCGATCAGGTTTGGCATAAAGAATACAGTACGGAAAATATTAGTTCCTTTAATCTTCTTTGTCAAAAGCATTGCTACTGCAAATGCAAAAATGTTGATCAGTAATACTGTTACAATTGTAAATAATGCGGTAAACCAGAGAGAGTGAAGGAAATCCCCATCTCCCAGTATCTTTGCATAATTGCTAAGTCCAATAAATCTGGCATCTGTTACAGTTGTGAATTTGCAGAACGAAAGATATACACCTAACACGAATGGTGCAAGGAAACCTATCGTGAATGCAATCAGCGTCGGCAATACAAATACCGGAAAATATCTTTTTATTGCTTTTTGCATGTTCTTCTCCTCCTGTCTCTCTTTCTGTAAAAAGCCTTTCTGCACCTTTGCTTTTTACACTTCTAATAACACACTTTCAGCCTGCCCCCGGTATTCTCGTTGGCAGGCTGCATACTATTTCTCTATTTCACAGCCTTTTCATCTGTCGGTCCTGTGAAAAGTCTTTTTTATTCATTTGCTGCTGCGTATTCTTCAGCCCATCCATCAACGAATGCTGTCTGTACACTATCCCATGTGCCTGTGCCCTGTGCATAGTTCAGAAGAGCACCACCAAGATTGTTCTTCCAGTTCTCAGATGGCATTGTTGTAAAGTTCCAGCTTACTGGTGTCTTTCCAGCCTTTGTGTACTCGGCATTTGCTTTTACAAGCGGGTTGTCCGGAAGGTAATCTGCGAATGTTGTAAACGGTGTTACGAATCCCATCTGATTTGCCAGCATGTCACGACCTTCGTCACTCTCAACTACCCATTTCATGAAATCAAGTGTTGCCTGAATATCTTCTTCAGAAGCGTTTTTATTTACACACCAGTAGTTCTCTGATCCTGTACAAAGTCCCTGGTTCTCTTCTCCGTCAACTCCGATGTAGATTGGAAGCATTCCCATATCTTCTTCTGCTACTTCGTTATCTTTGATATCATTGTAAGCCCATGTACCATTCTGATAGAATACTGCTTCACCAAGTGAGAATTCGCTTGCTGCGTCATCTCCTGTCTTAGAAGAGATCATAGATGGCTCACATGTAGAGTTGTTCAGATACAGATCCCAGATCTGTTTGTAGTTGTCAAGGTATGTTCCCTTGATAGCATCTGTATTATCAATTCCGTCTGCCTTGTACTCATAGTAGATTGGCAGGTTTGCAAGGTGAGTCTTGAATCTCCAGTCAGAAGAAGAATCCATTCCTGCTGAAGTGAAAGCTCCTTCTACTCCAAGATCATCTTTATGTGCCTGAATCTCTTCTGCAGCTGTCTTAAGTGCCTGGAAGTTATTCAGCTCATCGATGGATTTGATGCTTGCATCCGGCAGTTCGAAGTATTTGTTCAGAAGTGCTTTGTTGTAGATCAGACCATAAGTCTCAATAACATAAGCGATTCCGTCTACTGCATCACCATCTTTTAATACATAGTCATCAGACTCAACGTCTTTGTAAACGTCACTTCCTGAAAGGTCATAGCAATAATCCTTCCATGTAGCAAGTCCAACCGGTCCGTTTACCTGGAACAATGTTGGGGCCTCGTCTTTTGCCATCTCTGATTTCAGCTGTGACTCGTATGTTCCTGATGCAGCTGTCTGTACATCAACCTGAACGCCAGTTTCATCTGTGTACTCTTTAGCAAGTTCTACCCACTGATCAGCCTGCTCTGGTTTGAAGTTCAGATAATAAACTTTTCCGGCTGACTTATCTCCTTTTGCTGTTTCATCTCCGCCTGATGTGCTTCCACATCCTGCAAGCATTCCGCCTGCCATTGAAGCTGCAAGTACAAGTGCAAGAATCTTTTTCTTCTTCATAATTGAATCCTCCTTTTATGATTACTTGTCTTTGTTTTTCTTGATGATGTTATTATAAGAAAAAGTTCCAAAATAAGATATAATAAAATTCCAAGAAACATAACACTATTTCAAGATTATTGTAATTTTTGAAAATTTTGTGTATGATACAAGAGTTCATAAAGAGTCAAATTAGAAAGGATGTGTCTGTTTTTATGCTATCAGACACAACAGGATAGAAAAAGATGGATCGTACGATCAACTATCAGATAACAGAAGAAGCTGACGGCCTGCGTATCGAGCAGTTCCTGCGTCACCTGGGCTACTCCTACCAGAACATCACTCAGTTAAAAAAGATGCCGGAAAGCATTTTAAAAAACGGA
>OIZP01001013.1_pt1 | contig 15500 bp, 14 predicted proteins | sample 1588531 | NCBI WGS metagenome assembly OIZP01 (sample SAMN03283283) | human gut metagenome | biome: human-associated habitat; material: feces | host: Homo sapiens | place: Peru | collected 2012 | reverse complement strand
TTGCTTCACAGAATCCATGTCAGTGATATGCAGGGCAACGAGATTGGAATAATAAAACAGAATTTTACATTGTTCATACCGCACTTTGAGGTGGAAATAGGCGGAAGACCATATGGCGAGATTGAGAAGCAGTTCACTTTTTTCAAACCAAAGTATGATCTCAATTACAATGGATGGCGCTGCGAAGGTGATTTTATGGCGTGGAATTATGATGTGTATTCGGGTTGCAGCGCGGTTGTACACATATCCAAGAAGCTTTTCTGCTGGGGCGATACCTATGTGATCGATATTTTAAATCCGGCGGATGAAATCATGGCGTTGATGCTTGTCATTGCAATTGATGCAGCAAACTGTTCACAGAATAATTAACAAATTGATTGGTATGAGACATATCATTTTGTTATATCAGATAATGGAATCGAAATTTTGAAAGAAAAAAGGAATCAACTGAATCAGGGGATAGATTTTACCGGCAGTTATCTGGAGAACGGAGAGAATGTACGTAAACATCACTTTTTTGAAAAATACGGCATCAGAAACTGAGTAGAAATCACAAATATGAGGATGAGATCTACAAATTATATCCAACAGATATATATTATATTGAGACAATTGACAGGCGTACATATCTGTATACAGCCAGTCAGGTTTATGAAAGTAGTGAGAATCTACAATGGATTGTGTGAAAAAAGATTGTAATTTGTAAGGAACGGAATGGATATATCCTCTGGGTGCTCCGAGCACCAGACGAGTACCGAAAGGTGATTTACAGAGATGAAAACAGGCCTGACGAAGTATCGCTCAGACTAGATTAAAAATTCTAGTCTGGGCGATTTTTTCGTTCAGGGAAAAGGAGAAAATGTCATTGACAGAAAAGACTGATACCAGAGATTCGGATGAAAAAATAGTTGAGTTTCTCCCTGATTGTAATAAATTTTTGCATATGATATTAATTATTTTTTCAGGAAAAGCGTTCTATTCCGTCATTTCGTGCGATTTCAAAAGCAGCATCGACGACCATTTCTTTTTTCGGTCTTTTCTCGACTGTAACACCTATATTCCTATCGATTTTTAAAGTAAAAAGCAAGAGAGTAAGGTCTTCCGTTAATCGGTCAATGGGTATATACTCACATTAACCGAAACGGTCAACGGAGGCAGCTTATGAATGAAAAATTTTATGCTTTATCGGAAGAAAAACAATCGCAAATATTGAATGCTGCATACAAAGTATTTGCAACGAATCAATATAAAAAGGCACCAACCTCAGAAATTGCGGCAGAAGCCGGAATATCCAAGTCACTTTTATTTCATTATTTTCATAACAAACAGGAGCTATATCTTTTCCTATGGAAGCATGCAGCGGATTTGACAAAAAAATACATGTGTAAATATAAGGTATTTGAAACAGATGATTTTTTTGAAATGATGCGTCGAGGTCTGATGGCTAAGTGTGCAGTGATGAAAAAATATACATTTTTATCTCTGTTTTCCATCAATTCATACTTTGAAACAGAGCCGGATATTCAATCATTCATCCAACCGGATGTACAGGATGCTGCCCAAACGACAATGGAATTACTTCTGTCAATTCTGAATCTCGATTTAATCCGTAAGGATATAGAATTTGTTCGTATATATAAAGAAATTCTGTATGCTTCAGAAGGGATGCTTAAATATTGGTACAGAACAGGAAATTATGATGTAACAGCTTTTGAGCAGGAATATCTGGAAATGATAAATCATTGGGAAATGGTTTACGGAAAGGGGACGGAAAATGACGGAAAACAGTTATAAGACACCCTGTGGCTGTATCCATTATTTTGTAAATATAATAGACAAGCAGAAAATTACGTTAGTGTTTTTGCCGGGACTTACAGCAGATCACAGGCTTTTTGAGAAGCAGATAGAATATTTTGAGAAGAAACAGAATGTGTTTGTATGGGATGCACCATCACATGCATTATCCAGACCATTTACGAATAATTACAGTCTGTCTGACATGGCAGAATGGCTTTATGAAATCTTAGAAAAAGAAGAAATTTATAATCCCATCATTATCGGTCAGTCTATGGGTGGATATCTGGCTCAAATGTATATGGAATTATATCCGGATAAGATAAAAGGCTTTATCTCTATCGATTCTGCACCGCTTCAAAAGTCTTATATGACAGCAATGGAAATATGGCTTCTTGAAAGAGCAGAGCCATTATATAAGATATATCCATGGAAAGCACTTCTTAGGGCTGGTTCAAGAGGATGCGCAGAGACGGATTATGGTCAGAATCTTATGCGGAAGATGATGATGTCCTATGATCAAGATCCGAAAGAATATGCAAGGCTTGCCGGCTTTGGGTACAGAATGCTTGCTGAGGCAATCAAAGCAGATCTGCCATATCGTATCAGTTGTCCGGCACTTCTTATCTGTGGCGAAAAGGATAGAGCGGGCTCAGCCAAAAGCTACAATAAAAAATGGCATCAGAGAGAAGGTTTACCGCTTAAATGGATAAAAAATGCTGGTCATAATTCCAATACGGATCAGCCGGATGAAGTCAACAGACTGATAGAAAAATTTATCGGCGAGGTTGATGGGGAAAATTTAGCAAAAAGTAAAAAGACAAGACTCTACGAAGCGTAGAATCCGCATATATTCACCATTTTCTACGTTCCGTGGGTGTAAAACATCTATTTTATATACTATTCTGTGGTCAGAAAGGAGGAAAACAATGGATCAGGTGAAAATTGGAAAGTTTCTTTCTGATGAAAGAAAGGCAAAAGGGTATACACAGAAACAATTATCTGAATTGTTGGGAATCAGTGATAAAACAATATCGAAATGGGAGTGTGGAAACGGCTTTCCGGAAGCATCACTGCTGTTACCATTGTGTAATGAATTAGAAATAACTGTAAATGAACTTCTGACCGGAGAAAGAATTTCCCAGCAAAATTATAAGAAAAAAGCGGAGGAAAATATGGTGAATATGATTAGGGAAAAGGAAGAGAATAAGCAGAAATTATTATTAACAACAATGATTGGTGTAATATCAACAATTACGTTTGTGACATTACTATTAGTGGTTTGTTTTTACACAGATGTGATTACATTACCAATTAAGATGGTGCTGATGGTGATTGCGATAAGTGTGTTTGGCGTTGGCTTATATGTTGCAATGTGGGGAGACAGGAAGATAGGATATTTTAAATGCAGGAATTGTAATGAACTGTTTACTCCGACATTTATGCAATATAATATGGGAATGCATTTATTAAGCACAAGATACTTAAAATGTCCTCACTGTAAGACAAGAACCTGGTGTAAGAAAGTCATGACCAAAGAGTGCTGATCTAATTATATAGACAGGGCATGGCAACAGCAGGTTGCTTTTCAGAACATGAATTTATCTATATGATATGGTTATGGGAGGTGCGATGATGCAGGATGTTATGAATGTAAATAAGAAAGAATATAAAATTGTGAAGTTATTAGGACATGGAAAAGGTGGTTATTCCTATTTAGCAGAGCGAGAAGGTAACTTTTATGTATTAAAGCAGATACACCATGAACCATGTGAATATTACTCATTTGGCAATAAAATCGAAACGGAACAAAATGATTATAACAGGCTGCTGCAAACGGGAATTAGAATTCCAAAAATGTTAGACATTGATATAATAAATGAAAGAATATTAAAAGAATATATTGCGGGAGCAACCATATATGATCTAGTGAAAAATGATACAATGAAAGATTTGTATTTGGTGCAAATGAGAGAAATGGCAAAGGCAGTATATGAAGCAGGTTTGAATATAGATTATTTTCCGACTAATTTCATTGTACAAGATGAACAGATTTTTTATATTGACTATGAATGTAACAATTACATGGATGAATGGAATTTTGAAAATTGGGGGATTAAGTACTGGTCTAAGACCCCGGAATTTATTGATTATATGGAGCAGCATTAGTTATGTAACTCCAGATTTTGTTCAATCCAAATCTCTTATAATCCTCAAAACTTGTTGATTTTACACGAATAAAAACTATACTATAGATAGTACCTATTATTGGGAATCAGAGCGCAGAGCAGAAAAAGATACGAGGAAGTAATGATGAGAGCAGAAGATAAAACAAGAATGACAGAGGGAAGCATTTCCCAAAAAATTATTTTATTTGCGATTCCGCTGTTTCTTGGAAATTTGTTTCAGCAATTGTATAACACGGCAGATTCACTGATCGTAGGAAATTATCTCGGCAGCAATGCGTTGGCGGCAGTCAGCTCATCCGGGAATCTGATTTTTCTGATGGTTGGATTTATCAATGGCATCGCAATGGGTGCAGGTGTTGTAATTGCCAGATATTATGGAGCGAAAGACAGGGCAAATCTGGAGAAAGCAATCCACACAACGGTTGCATTTGGAATTGCAGCAGGAATTGCATTGACAGTGATCGGCATGCTTTTAGCACCAAAGATCCTGGTGCTGATGGGAACACCCGCAGAGGTGCTTCCGGAATCTATCACCTATTTCCGCACTTATTTTGCAGGCTCTATCGGAGTGATCATGTACAATATTTTTGTCGGGATTTTGCAGTCAGTTGGCGACAGCCGTCATCCGCTGATTTATCTGATCATTTCTTCCTGTATCAATGTGGTGCTGGATATTTTCTTTATTTCAGGATTGGGGATGGGAGTCGGTGCAGCCGCTTTGGCAACAGCGATTTCCCAATTTATAAGTGCATTCTTATGTATGATCCATCTTCTGAGAGCAAAAGAAGAATATAGGCTTCAGCTAAATAAAATCCGTTTTGACAGCCAGATGCTGTGGCAGATCATACAAAACGGTGTGCCGTCCGGTTTTCAGAATTCTGTGATCGCCATTGCGAATGTTTTTGTGCAGACAAATATCAATGCATTTGGGAAAATGGCGATGGCAGGATGTGGATCTTATTCCAAAATCGAAGGATTTGCGTTTCTGCCGGTGACCTGTTTTACGATGGCGTTGACCACTTTTGTCAGCCAGAATCTTGGTGCAAAGCAGTATGACCGTGCAAAAAAAGGAGCGAGGTTTGGCGTTCTCTGTTCGATTATCATTGCAGAATTGATCGGAGTTGTGATTTATACAGCCGCACCGGTGCTTATTGCAGCCTTTAACAGTGAACCGGATGTAGTACATTATGGAGTTATGCAGTCGAGAACCATTGCGTTGTTCTATTTTCTGCTGGCTTTTTCCCACTGCATCGCTGCGGTGCTTCGTGGTTCGGGAAATGCATCGGTTCCGATGATCGTTATGCTGTGTGTATGGTGTCTGTTCCGTGTAAGCTATATCACGGTTACGGTTCATTTTATCCCGGACATCCGCGTGATCTTCTGGGCGTATCCATTGACCTGGAGTATTAGTTCGGTCATTTTCCTTGTTTTATTTTTGCGTGGAAAATGGGTGTATGGGTTTGAAAAGAGAAAATAAGCAGCATATCCGGCACATTGGGAAAAGCTTGACAATTTCAGCTTTACGTCTAAAATAATATCATATGAATTTGAATGAGACTGATGCATAAAAGAAATGTATCAGTCTTATCTTATGCAGAGGAGAACCGGAATTTATGAAAAAAAGTGGAACCATGAAAAAAATGCTCACCTATTATAAACCTTACATGCGTGTGTTCTGGACAGACATGTTTTTCGCAACGCTCTCTGCGGCGGTTGCCCTGATCATTCCGCTGGTCGTGCGGTATGTGACCTACAATCTTGTGTACCGTGAGCCGGCAGAGATTTTGCATCAGGCAGCATACATTGCCATTGGACTGTTTGCGCTGGTGGCGGTTGACTGTTACAGTAAATTCTACATTTGTAATTATGGACATGTGATGGGAGCGAAAATCGAGTATGACATGCGTGCGGAAATTTTTGCACATTACCAGAAACTGTCCTTTTCCTTTTATGATGACCAGAAAGTCGGACAGCTGATGAGCCGTATCACAACCGATCTTTTTGATATCAGCGAGCTGATGCATCATGGACCGGAGAACATCATTCTGTCCGTGATCAAAATTGCCGGAGCACTGATCATTCTTGTGAACATCAGCCCAATGCTCGCAGTTGCAGCCTTTGCAATTCTGCCGTTCATGCTGATCTATGCATTTGTCCTGAATAAAAAAATGCGTCTCGCATTCAAACAGAACCGTGTAAAAATCGCAGACATCAATGCGCAGATCGAGGACAACTTATCCGGTATCCGGGTGGTAAAATCTTTTGCCAACGAAGAGATTGAAAACCGCAAGTTTAAACAAGGCAATGACGGTTTCCTTGCAGCCAAGAAAAACAGCTATTTTTACATGGGAAGTTATCAGGCAGGGCTTGGAGCGTTTACGACACTCATTCAGGTCAGTGTGATCCTGACAGGTACGGTGCTGATCGCAAAAGGCAGTGTGGATGTCAGCGACCTTGTCACATTTATGCTCTATATCAGTGTGTTTACGGATCCGGTCCGCACCCTCATTGATTTCACAGAGCAGTTTCAGAATGGTTATACCGGGTTTGAACGTTTTCAGGAGATCCTCGCCATTCATCCGGATATCGAGGACAAAAAAGATGCAGTGGAACTTAAGGATGTAAAAGGAGATATTACTTTTGAAAATGTTTCATTCCAGTATGAGGAAAACACGGAAAAAGTGTTGAACCATATCAGTTTAAATGTTCCGGCGGGGGCTTACATGGCATTAGTCGGTTCCTCCGGCGCAGGAAAAAGTACGCTCTGTTCCCTCATTCCACGTTTCTATGATGTGACGGGCGGCGCAGTAAAAATCGATGGAAAAGATGTGCGTGATCTCACCTTAAAGAGTCTGCGCGACCACATCGGCATTGTGCAGCAGGATGTGTATCTTTTTGTTGGAACTGTTTTTGACAATATCCGTTACGGAAAACCGGATGCGACAAGAGAGGAAGTCATCAAGGCAGCAAAAAACGCCAATGCGCATGAGTTTATCATGTCACTTCCAAACGGTTATGAGACGGACATCGGACAGCGCGGGATCAAGCTTTCCGGCGGACAGAAGCAGCGATTGTCCATTGCAAGGGTTTTCCTTAAAAATCCACCGATCCTTATTTTTGATGAGGCAACCTCCGCACTTGACAATGAGAGTGAAAAAGTAGTACAGGATTCATTGGAGAAGCTTGCAAAAAACCGTACCACATTTGTAATTGCACACAGGCTTTCCACCATCAAAAACGCAGAGAAGATCATTGTTTTATCTGAGGATGGTATCGAAGAATCAGGAACACATGAAGAACTGATGGACAGGAAGGGAACTTACGAAAAGCTTTACAATATGCAGTTCCACAAATAAAATGAAAGCAGCAGAAAAAGAGGAGAATTGATATGCCGGAACTTATACGTAAAAAAAAGAAAATGTCATCGTTTGAGATGATCGCATTTGGATTTGCAGGTGTGATATTACTTGGAGCAATTATTTTAATGCTTCCGATCTCATCTTCTGCCGGAGTTGTGACACCGTTTGATAAAACTTTATTTACTGCGACATCAGCTGTCTGCGTGACAGGACTTGTGGTCGTGGATACAGGAAGCTACTGGTCGGCGTTTGGTCAGGCAGTGATCTTACTTCTGATTCAGACCGGTGGATTGGGAGTCATCACTGTGGTTGCATCTTTTTCAATGGTATCGGGGAGAAAGATCTCGTTAATGCAGCGGAGCACGATGCAGGATGCAATTTCAGCACCGAAGGTAGGTGGAATTGTCCGGCTTACGAAATTTATTCTACAGGGAACATTTCTGATCGAATTGGTCGGTGCCATTCTCATGCTTCCTGTATTTTGCAGGGATTATGGATGGAAAGGAATCTGGATGTCAGTCTTCCATTCGGTATCGGCTTTTTGCAATGCAGGTTTTGACATACTTGGAACGACGGAACAGACATTTCCATCTCTGACAGGATATATTGCCAATCCACTGATCAATCTTGTGATTATGCTTTTGATCGTGATCGGTGGCATCGGATTTCTGACCTGGGATGATTTTTGTACAAACAAATGGAACTTGAAACGTTACCGTCTGCAGAGTAAGATTATCCTCGTTACCACCGCTGTTTTGATTTTACTGCCGGCTATTTTTTTCTTTCTGAGTGATTTCGCCGGATTTTCTATGGGAAAAAGAATACTGGCTTCTTTTTTTCAGTCGGTAACTCTTCGGACGGCAGGCTTTAATACGGCAGATCTTGGTGCAATGAACGATTCTTCCAAAGCAATCATGACTTTGATGATGCTGATCGGTGGATCTCCGGGATCAACGGCAGGAGGTATGAAGACAACAACGATCGCAGTGCTGATACTGAATGCATTTGCAACATTTGGAAGAGAGGCAGAAACAGAGGTTTTTGGAAGAAGATTTGATAATACAGTGGTAAAAAATGCAGCAACAATCGCTATTTTGTATTTCTTTTTGTTTTTCACAGGTGGAATTGCAATCAGTCAGATAGAACATGTTGCATTATCGGATTGCCTTTTTGAAACAGCATCGGCAGTGGGCACGGCAGGACTTACATTAGGGATCACAACGGAGCTTGGACTGGTATCACATCTGATATTGGTTGTTTTGATGTATCTTGGAAGAGTTGGCGGACTGACACTTATATATGCTGCAATTTCAGTAAAAATCCAGAGCGGGGCAAAAAGACCGCTTGATAAAATAACTGTTGGATAAAGGAGAAAATTATAATGAAAAATATTTTGCTTATCGGACTCGGAAGATTTGGAAAGCATGTTGCATACCAGTTGAATGAGCTTGGACATGAAGTAATGGCTGTGGATGAGAATGAAAATCTTGTCAATGAAATTCTTCCGTATGTTACAGACGCACAGATCGGTGACAGTACCAATGAGAATTTTCTGGAGTCGCTTGGAATCAAAAATTATGATATTTGTTTTGTGACGATCGGAGGCAATTTCCAGAATTCCCTGGAGACAACTTCTCTTTTGAAAGAACTTGGCGCTAAAATGGTCATATCGCGTGCAGAGCGGGATGTGCAGGCAAAGTTCCTGCTTCGCAACGGAGCAGACGAGGTCATTTATCCGGAAAAACAGATCGCCAACTGGGCAGCGATCCGCTATACGGCAGATCATATCCATGATTATATCGAAGTGGATGATTCACATGCTATTTTTGAGGTGGAGGTGCCGGGAGACTGGATCGGAAAAACGATCGGTGAATTGGATATCCGTAAAAAGTACAGCATCAGTATTCTGGCGATCAAAACAGACGGAAAGATGAATATGGCGATTGGTCCGGATATGGAGCTAAGCAGTGAAGATACCCTTTTGGTTCTCGGTACATACAGGGATATGCAGAAGTGTTTTCGGATATAATGGATAAAAATAAACAGGGTATAAAATAATTATTAAAAATTGCACAAAATTTGCATTTTGTAAAATAATCGAGTAAAATAGGAATGTTCGGGCAGAAAGCGTGATCCGGACAGACAAAGATAATACAATGTAACCATGATAATCTGCATTCTGCATATTATCAAGACATAAAAAGGAGTGGATTTATTATGACAAAAATTGATATTATTTCCGGTTTCTTAGGAGCAGGAAAAACCACATTTATTAAAAAAATGATCGATGAGGTATTTAAGGGCGAGAAGATCGTTCTGATCGAGAATGAGTTCGGTGAAGTCGGAATCGACGGCGGTTTCTTAAAAGATGCAGGAATTCAGATCACCGAGATGAATTCCGGCTGTATCTGCTGCTCATTAGTAGGTGATTTCGGAAAGAATCTTCACGAAGTGATTGATAAATATCATCCAGACCGCATTCTGATTGAGCCATCCGGTGTCGGTAAGTTATCCGATGTCATGAAGTCTGTGATCGATATCGAGAAAGAGGAAGACGTTAAATTAAACGGACTCGTAACAGTTGTAAATGCTTTAAAAGCGAGCAAGCAGATGAAAGCATTCGGTGAATTTTTTAATAATCAGATTGAATATGCTACAGTTGTTGTACTGAGCAGAAGCCAGAATGCAACACCTGAGCAGTTAGAACTTTGTGTAAAACAGATCCAGACATTGAATCCAAAGGCTGCAATCATCACAACAGCATGGGATGCGATCAAAGGCGAGCAGATCTTAAAAGTGATCGAGGGAGCAGATTCTCTTGAGATGAAACTGATGGCTGAGCAGCATGCCAAAGAAGAGGCAGAGGAGCATGATCATGAACATCACCATCATGACCACGATCATGAAGACCACGATCATGAGCATGATCACGAACATCATCATGAACATGACGAGAACTGCACCTGCGGATGCCACGATCACGAAGAACATGAGCATGATCACGACCACGACCACGATCATGAGCATGAGCACGACCATCATCATGAACATGACGAAAACTGCACCTGCGGATGCCATGACCATGAGCATCATCATCACCATCATGCAGATGAAGTGTTTACAAGCTGGGGCAAAGAGACGCCTCACAAATTCACGAAGGAAAAGATCGAGGATGTATTAAAGACTCTCTGCGAGACAGATGATTACGGAACAATCCTCCGTGCCAAGGGAATGGTAGAAGATGAGAATGGTTCCTGGATTTATTTTGACATGGTTCCGGGTGAATATGAGCTTCGTGACGGCGAGCCTGACTATACAGGAAGACTTTGTGTGATCGGCTGCAACATTGACGAACACAGATTAGAAGAGTTATTCGGAATTTAATAAGGGAGAATATATATGAACGAAATACCAGTATATTTATTTACCGGTTTTATGGACAGTGGAAAGACCTCCCTCATCAAAGACACCTTATTTGAGCAGGGTTTTGCAAAAGAGGGAAAAAGCCTTGTCATCTGCTGTGAAGACGGCGATGCAGAGTTTACGGATGAAGAACTTGAAAAAAATAATGTAAAACTTGTCATGGTAGACAGTGAGGCAGATTTTACAGAGGACTTTTTGAAAAAAGTAAATACCGAGTACCAGCCGGAGCAGGTATTCTTAGAGTACAACGGAACCTGGCAGATGGGAACACTCATGGATATGGAACTTCCAAAGTACTGGATGATCGTACAGCAGCTTGCCACGGTAGATGCAACGACTTTCGATATGTATCTTGCAAATATGCGTACAATGATCATGGAACAGCTTTTTTCCGCAGATGTCGTGATCTTCAATCGCTGTGATGACAGTACAGACAAAGGAAAATACCGCAGAAATGTCAAGGCATTAAACCGGAAAGCACAGCTTGTCTATGAGCGTGCGGACGGAACACTTGACGAGAGACCGGAGGAGTTACCGTTTGACATTACTGCGGATGAGATTGAAATTTCCGATGCAGATTATGCAATCTGGTATATGGATTGTCAGGACAATCCGAAAAAGTATGAGGGTAAGAAAGTTTCTTTCTTAGCACTTGTATACAATCCGGACAAACTGAAAAAAGGAATTATGGTTCCGGGACGTTTTGCAATGACCTGCTGTGTGGAGGATGTTACCTTCATCGGCTTCAAAACGAAATACGACAGGGAGGATGAAATTCCGCACAAATCCTGGATCAATATCACAGCAGAAGTGCATGTGGAATTTGCAAAAGAGTACAAGGGAAAAGGACCTGTTCTTTATCCAATCTCAGTGACACCGGCAGAAAAACCGGAAGATGAACTTGTATACTTTTCATAAACATAAAAAAGGTGTTGACAAAGATACGTTAATGTATTAAAGTAACACCATAAAGAAAAACCGTTGAGAAAGAGTAGTAAGTAATCTGTTGATATTACAGAGAGCTGCAGCTGGTGGGATTGCAGTATGGATCATTTTACTGAATGGACTTTCGAGGGTGACCTGAACAACATACATGAAGCATACAGAGCCATGTATCAGCAGTAGGAGTCACCGGGAACCGAACCCGTTATCAATCAGGCGTGTATGATAGTACATGAGAGAGTGGACCGGATGGTCAAGATGAGTGGTACCGCGATAATAAGATTTTATTACCGTCTCAAGCAACAGCTTGAGACGGTTTTTGTTTACTTGCAAACAAAACCGCAATACATGATTCTTATAACTTTCAAAACGGATTTCTTTCAAAAAACATTTTAAAAATTTGGAGGAAAAAAATATGAAGAGAAAAATGATGGCAGCAGTATTAACAATGGCAATGGCAGCAGCAATGATCGGTGGATGTGGAAACAGCACAGACACATCCAATGCAGGAAACAGCACGAACACAACAGAGAGCAGTGCAGACGCAGCCGACACCGCACAGAATACTGCAGACAAAACCGTGTACAAAGTTGGAATCGTACAGTATGTAGATGATGCATCATTAAATCAGATTGAAAAAGCAATTGAAGCAGAGCTGGACGCAAAAGGAGCAGAACTTGGTGTGACATTTGATTATGCAGATTATACTTATAATGGTCAGGCAGATTCTTCTACTTTAAACCAGATCGCAGCAGATCTTGTGGCAGAGGGCGTCGATGTGATCATTCCAATCGCAACGCCGGCAGCAATGATCATGCAGAATGCAACGGAAGATAATCAGATCCCGGTTGTATTTTCCGCAGTATCAGATCCGGCCGGAGCAGGACTTGTAGCAAGTGCAGATGCTCCGGGTGCCAATATTACAGGAACATCCGATGCAATTGATGTGGCACAGATCATGGATTTCATTTTAGCAGCGGATCCGGATGCTGCAAAAATCGGATTGCTGTATGATAAGAGCCAGGATTCTTCCACAAGTGCTATTCAGGCGGCAAAAGATTACTGCGATGAACATGGGATTTCCTATGTAGAAAAAACAGGTACAACAACCGGTGAGATCCAGGCAGCAGCAGATTCCCTGGTGGCAGAAAAAGTAGACGCTATTTTTACACCACAGGACAACACTGTTATGACAGCAGAACTTGCGATTTTTGAAAAATTTGCAGACGCAGGTATCCCTCACTACACAAGTGCAGATTCCTTTGCTTTAAACGGAGCATTCTTAGGATACGGCGTCAACTATGAGACACTCGGAACAAAGACAGCAGACATGGTTGCAGACATTCTTGCAAACGGAGCAGATCCGGCCACAACACCGGTAGAAACATTAGACAGCGGTATCGTAACCGTAAATACAGAGATTGCAGAAAAAGTCGGAATCGATTATTCTATCTTTAAAGATATGTGTTCCGAATTGATCGAGACAGTAACAGCAGAGGAGTTTAATTAAGGTATGGGTTCCATTATTACATTATCAATTGTACAGAGTGCATTAGAACTTGGTTTTATCTATGCACTGGTCGCACTGGCATTATTTATATCCTTCAGTATTTTAAACATTGCGGATCTTTCGACTGATGGATGTTTTACATTGGGATGTGCCGTCTGTGCATCGGTGACGCTTGCAGGTCATCCGATATTAGGATTATTTGCAGCGATGGCAGCAGGTGTCTGCTCCGGTTTTGTGACCGCTTTCTTACAGACAAAAATGGGAATTCAGTCCATTTTGGCGGGAATCATCGTAAATACCGGATTGTATACAATTAATATTGCAGTAATGGGATTCGCTTCCAACATGAACTTATTCAACTGTGAATCCGTTTTTACCTGGGCAAAAACAGCGATCGGTGGAACGTGGTATAAACTGATCGTGGCTGCACTGATCGTTATCATTGTAGGAGTGCTGATCTCTTTCTTTTTAAATACAAGGCTTGGACTTTCCATCCGAGCAACCGGAGATAATCCGGATATGGTAAGAGCTTCCAGCATTAATACAAGTGCCATGATCACAATCGGACTTTGTGTTGCCAATGCCCTGACCGGTCTTTCCGGCGGGCTGCTTGCACAGTATCAGAAATCCTGTGATATCAATCTTGGAACCGGAATGGTAACGATCGCACTTGCCAGCCTGATCATTGGGGAATCTATCATTGGAAAAGGCGGTATGTTACAGCGTGTGACCGGCGTTATTTTAGGAAGCTGCCTATATCGTTTTATCGTGGCAGTTGCCCTGAGATTAAATGTACCGGCAGAGTGTTTAAAACTTGTTTCTGCAATCATTGTAGCCGTGGCGATCGCATTCCCATATCTGAAAAAGCAGATGAATTTTTATCGGCAGAAACGTGCCGCAAAGGCTCAGAACCAGATATACATTCAGGAGATTATGAAAAATGACAGCGAAGGAGGAGAAAGATAATGGCAGAGAAGAACGCAATGCTTGTGATGCGCGATGTCAGCAAAACTTTTAATCCGGGAACTGTCAACGAAAAATGTGCATTAAAAAATCTGAATCTCACCTTGAAGCAGGGAGAGTTTGCAACGATCGTAGGAAGCAACGGAGCCGGAAAATCAACGCTGTTTAATGCGATAACAGGAGCTTTTTTTGCAGACAAAGGACTGATCATGCTGGATGGTGAGGACATTACCTATCAGAAAGAGCATGTCCGCAGTAAAGTGATTGGTCATTTGTTTCAGGATCCATTGAAGGGAACCGCACCACATATGACGATCGAGGAGAATATGGCGCTTGCCTACCTGCGCACGACTACTTCAAAGAATGCCTATTTCAGCCGGATCAAGGCAGCGGACAAGAAAAAATTCAGAGAGCAGCTCGCACTGCTTGACATGGGGTTAGAAGACCGTATGAAGCAGCCGGTCGGACTTTTGTCCGGTGGACAGCGTCAGGCACTCACACTTTTGATGGCAACAATGGTGACTCCTAAGATTTTGCTGCTGGATGAACACACCGCAGCTTTAGACCCTGCCACCGCAGAGAAAGTACTGAACCTCACAAAAAAGATAGTGTCAGAGCAGAACATCACCTGCCTTATGGTCACGCACAACATGCATCAGGCGCTTGAACTTGGGAACCGTACCCTCATGATGGATTCGGGAAATATTGTGCTGGATGTTTCCGGGGAAGAACGGGAAAAGATGTCAGTGGATGACCTGTTAGAACAGTTTGCAGTCCGTGCCGGAAAGGCATTAGATAATGACAGAATTCTGTTTTCCAAAGTGGAGGCATAATAGTGGTGTAGTAAGAATAGAAGCTATAAATAATTAGTATGTTTCAATTATATGAAAAAGCAATAAAACAAGGGAAAAGCCGTTGAAATCTAGCGGCTTTTCCTTTATTATATATAGTAATGCTAAAAAAAATGTATATTTTCATAAGAGATTCGTGATTAAGAAAAACGATCACAGAGATGAAAAAGGCAGTGAGTATATACAAGGAGGAAAAACATGTATCCAATCGTTAGAAGAGAAAAACTGGCAGACAAGATCTATCTTATGGATGTCAAGGCTCCCCGTGTTGCGCAGTATTGCGAACCGGGACAGTTTGTTATTGTAAAAATTGATGAGGAGGGTGAACGTATTCCACTTACCATTTGTGATTACGACAGGGAAGAGGGAACGATCACGATCGTATTCCAGACCGTAGGAGCTTCCACAGAGCGTATGGTAAGCTTACAGGAAGGGGATGCTTTTGAAGATTTCGTTGGACCTCTGGGAT
>OIZP01001009.1_pt1 | contig 15537 bp, 22 predicted proteins | sample 1588531 | NCBI WGS metagenome assembly OIZP01 (sample SAMN03283283) | human gut metagenome | biome: human-associated habitat; material: feces | host: Homo sapiens | place: Peru | collected 2012 | reverse complement strand
ATGAATAAAGCATATTTGATTTTCAGCAAGAATACAAGTATTCAAGAATGTTGTACTTGGTTTCGTTATCGTGACGAAGCTTTAAGATACAACAAAGAGCATTTTGAAAACGTGTTTAAGGTTCTGCCACATGAGTTCGATTCTCTGAAAGATGTTGACCCTTGCGAGCCAACAGAATTTATGGATTCTTCAAGATGCGAACATTGCTGGAGAAAGATTAAGAGTGATTATTTAAAACATATAGGAGAAATAAATATGAAGAAAGAAGAAAAGTTTGTCATTGATGATTCGCAGATTTACAATGATATGTTTAGTAAAAAGGAACGGATGCAAATTAATAAGGCAACCAAACCTTTAGTAAACAAGTAATTTTCACTATTTATTAAAAGTGAGTTTAATAACCCGAACGCATTTGCTTGGATGAAAGGATTATACTATCTTTGCATTGCGTTCCTTGAAATAATTAATTATGAGTAATAACAAAGAAGATTTTGATGCGCAGGTAAGTGCATTTAAAGAGAAGCATCCCGATTTCAAGCCAGCCAAGCCTATTGAGGTTCTTAACTTGATTATGACAAGAAAGAATGCCAAGGAGATTCTTGAAGGCAAGAAGAAGGTTGAGTACAGAGCCTATACCGACCATTATATTGGTCGTCTATTTGACAAGGATGTTTTGGAGTTCCTTAAAAAGCATGGAGAAGAAGAGGATGTAATTAAAGCTCAAGAGGATGGTATTGTTGACCCATTGCGAGTAGTGAAGGCAATCCACTTCCATGATTATAACAACTCATGGTATCTTGATTGTGATGTTTTGGTGAATGACACCTGTATCGTAATGAAAGAAGATATGGATTTTCTTCATGAAGAGTATGATAGCCATGACTTGGACGAAATGTACGATGCGTTGGAACTTAAAAAGGAAAAAGAGCGTCCTTTGTTTTTCTTCTTTGTTGTTGACAAAGTAACTAAAACGACTCTAAAGTAGGTGGACGTAAGTCCACTGACCCTAGATAATTCCTCAAGGGGAGTAGTTTATGATTCGTGGACTTAAAACGTTACAACTATGTCAGAGGCATCAAGAGGTTATCGTTACACTCAATGGAGAGCGGTAACAAATCGTACAACAGGTCTTCGTGCAGGTGAGAGACGACAGCGTGGTAGAAATATCGAATATCGTAACACTGGAGCACAAGGAACTACTTACGGTGGCGCAATGCGTACATTGGCAGCTCGTACCGCTGCAAATAACGTCACAGAGCGTGTAAACCGCAGACTTAGAAGAGGTTAAAAGTCTTAAAGGGGTTGAATGAATTAAGTTTCATTCACCCCTTGTTTTTAAGGAGAATAATGTATGCAAGAACTAAAAAGAGCAAGAGAAATCATTAACGATGTTTCCAAGAAGACAGATAGTATATTGCTTTTCCATTCTTTGAGTGGAAAGGATTCTATCGTCTTGCTTGACTTATGTTATAAGAAGTTCAAGCGAGTTATTGTAGTATTCATGTATCTTGTGAAAGACTTGGAACATATCATGCGTTACTATAATTACGCTAAAGCCAAATACCCGAACATAGAATTTGTTCAAGTACCCCATTATGCTTTATTCAATTATATAAAGACAGGTTATATGGGAATAAAGCAGAACACAAAACAAAGACAATGGACTCTAGCTGACATTACCGAGAAACTTAGGGAAAAGCTAGGCGTTGAGTGGGCTTGTTATGGATTCAAGCAATCGGATTCTTTAAACAGACGCCTTATGCTTAGAAGTTACACGGATGGAAAGGAAGCCATTAATTGGAAAACAAAGAAGTTTTATCCATTATCAACATATAAGAATAAGGAAATTATGGATTTTATTCTTGACCATCGCTTGAAAAACCCAGAGGTATGTGGAACAAATAAGCAAAGTTCGGGAGTTGACATTGAGGATGTAGAATATCAGAAGTATCTCAAAGAGTTATTTCCGGCAGATTTGGAAAAGATATATAAGGTATTCCCTATGGCAAGGATAGTCATGTTGAAAGCTAATAATAAGGAGGAACTGAAATGAAAAAAGGAAGTGAAACAAAGCTAATTAAGAGGTCTCAGATAAATCTGAATCCTTGTAATCCGAAGGTACATACCGATGCAGACATCAAACAGCAGAAAGCTAACATAAAGAAAGTTGGTCTCATTGGTGGTATTCAATGGAATGAGACAACAGGTAATCTTATAGACGGACATAAGCGAGTGATGAGTGTTGACCTTATCCAAGGTTATGATGGTACTCCAGAAACCGATTATGACATCAAGGTAGAAGCCGTTGATTTTGACGAAAAAACCGAGAAGGAGCAATTGTTGTTTATGGCGAAGTCGCAAGACCCAATAGATTACAATTTGGTTGCCAAGAATTTCAGTATAGATGAAATAGACTTCAAGGCTGCTGGCTTCACGGAACAAGACACAGAACAAATCAAGATGTTGCAAGATGATCTGGAAGCTTCATTAAAAGAGTCGGGTATGGATGACTTCAGTGAGGATTTTCTGAATGAACCGATGGATTCTGTTGCTGCGTCAGTACCAATGACGGAATTACCAAACATAGAAAAAACATCTGAAGAGATTGTAGCCGAGCACGCCGCCAAACCAAAGATGACAAAGGAAGAGGTAAAAGAGCAGAAGCAACATTGTACTGATGTCGGTATGAAAAGGCAGGAAGATATTGATAACTTCATTTTTATCGACTTTGAAAGCTTGGAACAGAAGCAGCTGTTTTGTGACATGCTGCACATGGTAGCCACTAGCTCTATGCGTGTTTCTGGGAGTCAAGTCTTAAGCTTATTATAATATGGGACGCAAGCGAGTAAAGCCTCTTGTAGTGAGGAAGAATCCAATAGATGTTGCCAATATGGTAATTGATATGACTAGGGAACAGAGTTCAGGTTGCATTGTTATGATGTCTCTTGGCAAGGACTCCATTGTTACATTGGACTTATTATATGATAAGTTTGAACGGATAGTGTGTGTATTTATGTATCTCGTAAAAGATTTAGAACACATACAACGATGGATAAACTGGCTGAAGGCTAGATACCCGAAGATAGAGTTCGAGCAGATACCACATTGGAATACGACATACAATCTTCATTATGGAGTTTATTGCGTGCCGAATCCGAAGGTTAAGGTACTTAATCTTTCAATGGTAGTCAAAGCCTTAAAAAAGCGTTTTGGAATAGAATACGTATTCTTTGGCATGAAGAAAGCAGACTCGATGAACCGAAGCCTTATGTTGAAGTCTTATGAGGATGAAAATTATATTCATGGTGGAAATTGTTATCCTCTTGCTGATTTTACTCAAAAGCAAATCCTGCAATATATGAAGCATCGGCATCTACCTAAGCCTATAATGTACTCCAGAGCATTGCGCTCAGCGAACGCAGAGGTGGGGAATGCATCAGGAGGTTTGTCTTTGGACTTGGATTGTTTTGCATGGTTAAGGGATAATGCACCTGAAGACTTAGAGCGTATATATAAGGTATTTCCTCAAAGTAGGGTAATTCTTTATAGATATGATAACAAGTAGTACTCTTTTTAATTTATATATAATAATGTATTATCTTCTTTATATGTATTGGCAGGCTTGTGAAAGTCTGCCTTTATTGTTAATGTATGTAATATAGAAATATTATAAGCAAAGAAAGGTTAAATAGATAAATAAAAACCATAAAATATTTGCATATTAGAAAATTAATTTGTATCTTTGCAATGTCTTTAAGAGATACTTGAAGATTTGCCGCAAGACAAGTTTCTTGCAAGATAGTGCAGAGCGAGCACGTTAAAAACTAGCACAGGCGTTATGAAGATGATTACCGACAAGCAGAAGAAGTTCATCAATGATATTAAAGGTGTTATTACCGAAAATGGTATAAATGCTATTGATGCATTGGACTTGAATAAGTTTACTTGCTATGATTTATTAGTGGTTTGCTTGGTCTTAGAGATTGCTACAAGGCGATTTCAAGAGGTGCATGTGTTACTAGTACAGCGTATTGCGATGATGCTTTAGATAATGTCTTTGATACAATTGAAAAGTACAAATAATATAAAAGGTGAGACACACCATAAAAACTGTCTAAGAGAATGAATAGCAAAGAATTAGTAAGAAATATGATAGCTTTCTTAAACGAGCGTCACGATATGGATTGCGCAACGTTACGTCAGCGTTTTGCAGTATGTTATGGTATGAGTGAGGACGAGGCGAAGAAAGTTATTTTGGAGTTGACTATGCTTCAGATTTTTGCAGAAAATTTTGGTGTTGAAATTTAAAACTTAGAATTATGGATAAGAATACGGCATATCAAGTAATAAGCCAATTTAGGGCAAATAATTGCAAGAGTGGAGCTTTGGCTAACGCTTTGGATGAAGCATTGAAAGCATTAAAACCGATTGCAGTAAATAAAGTTTTTTGCATTAAGCTATCTATATTAGATAGTGAAAACTATTATCATTCAAAAGCAGCGCTATCTACCTTATGGTTAGAAGCGTCTAACGATAAGAAAAAGATGCAAGCGCATATTGCAGAATGGAGAAGTAAGATAGTAGAGCGATGTAAGGACGATAACAATTCTTTCGAGTTTGATTTTCAACATGGGAGTCCTTATAATTTCACGGCAAACAAAAAAATTGCAATGAGTTGCCTTTTTACTTTGAGGGCAAACATTATTGCTTTACGATATTAGAGGGCTATAAAAGTCTTAAAAGCAAATATGAGCAGAGTATCGAGCAAGATATGGATGCCGTTCAAGATATGATGTCTTATTTAAATTTATAGAGCATGAAGTTATACGAGGTAGGCTGCATCGTCAAAGGGGTGCAGCCAAAGAATGGAGAAAAGATTTCTTTAGAGGAGGCTCAGGCTTTAGTTGGTGGTTATGTCGAGTTGATTCATCTTGATGGCGATAATATTTTGTTATGTGATGGTGATGGAGTACTAAGGTTCAAGCGAATAAATACATTAGCAACAAGTCACGCAAAACAATTAGGCTGGAAAGGTAGTTATTTGGTTGGGAGCGTTTTATTTTTAAAGGACAAGGAGTTTTAGTTATGAGTAAGGCAAGAAAGAATGATGTGAATAAGGATATACCCGAAGAGCGAATAACTCTTAGGGTATTGAAGAATTATTCAAAAATGCAAGAAGAATTGTGTCATCTTCGTAAGAAAACACGTGAACAAGGCTACAGACTTAATGAACTCAACAATCAGCTACAGAGGCTTCACTCGAAAGAAGTTAGATGTGAGTTAGAGAAGTACAGAAAGTTACTCTTAGAGCGTGATGAGTTGCGTGAGAAGAATAAGGCTTTGGAACAGGTGGTAAATCAATACGATGGGTTAAAAAGGTTTTTTACTAGCGAATTGAATAAAAAAGAGGAGGGAAAAGAATTATTGTAGGTTCTATGACGGGGCGTGAACTTTTTGGGATATTTATTAAGAAAAAAATAAAAGAAATGGTTTCATATGGAGAGAATGACGAGAAATGATGCCGCAGCTTATTTAGGTGTTGCCACTCAGACGATTACGAATTGGGTAAACAAAGGATTGCTTGGCGGTTATAACGACAAGAGCAGTAAACGCTTTTGGGTGAATGCTGATGATGTCAAGAAGTATTCCGAGAAGTACAAGATGTTGTCAGTTTCAGAAGACTTGCTTGATAGAGAGCAGAAAGAGTTGTTGACAAGTGAGCGCAAGGTAAATGCGAAGATACAAATGTTAATGCATGATGCCTTGAACGTTTCTTCTTTCAGCTATGATAAGATAGGAAGTTCACTTTGTTCGTTATTAGAGTTAACGTCACAAGGTGAAACACGAGAGAAAAAGATTATGCAATCATTTTTTGATGGCGATAGAATTAGTAATATAGCCGATGAGTTTGGACTTTCAAAGGAGAGGGTGCGTCAGATTATCATTAAGGCTATCAGAAAGTTTAACTATGCGATTGAAGAACTTACAGGCTTGAAGCGGGAGAACGATTCCTTGAAAGAAGAAATTAAGAATGTAAAAATGCAGTTGATTATACAAGAGGGCGAAAAGGAAGAAGAACTTTCAGGAGATATTCCTCCTTCAGTTTTCTCTATCCGGTTGGTAAACTGCGATTTGCCTGTACGTGTTCTGAATGTAACAAAGGCTGCCGACATAGATACTATTGGTGATTTGGTGCAATATTCCAAATTCGAAATGGTAAAGTTTAGAAACTTCGGAAAGAAAAGCCTTATGCAATTGGATGAATTCATTCACGAAATGGGATTGGAATGGGGCATGGATAAGGCAAAGATATACGCAAGAGGTATTCAGCGAATGAAAGATGACACTTACATTGAAGAGCTGTTTATGATGCATCTTGCGGATATAACAAGCGATATTGAGAAAAAGTATAATCTTTCTCCGGCTGAGGCTATGAAGAGAGCTTATAGTGAAATGAAGAGATATGTAGGATTTAAAGAAAAGAGCAATGAATGAAGTATATAATGATGTTTTAGGTAAGGCGTTAAGCATTAAATCAACCAATAATATTGTCGTAAAAGTAGAGCAAGGAGCATTAGAAGTTAATCTGAAACAAAGCAGTATAAAGCGTATTATGTGGTTTTCGGTTTTCTTGATTGATGGCTTTACTATGCGTCCATGCAGTTATACTTTCTATTCCTCTATGAGTGACGATGAGTTGGATGATACCTTTACACAAGTAGAAGGTAGATTAGACTTTCTGAGAAACTTAAATTCTAAATGATATGACGGAACAAGAAAGAAGAGTTGTAAACCATGCAATGAAGATTTTGGAACAAAGCCAAGATGATGAGGCTAGAGTGCTGGCGGTCAGATTGTTGGAGCGAGGAACAAAAGTTCCTCTTCAGAAAGTTCAGCATTATGCAGCATATTGCAAAGGCTTGCGTGAAGGGTATTCAAGAATATTCGACCTTATACAAGGTGGTGAGTGGCTTGCGAAAGTTAGCAAGAAGAATATGCCGTACTTCGAAGCAGAGAAGAATCTTGTAGAGAGTTGTATTGATGCTTGCTACGATTATCATATTGGCAAATATGATATTAGGTACAAGGATAAAGAATTCTCTAAGAATGGAAAGTTGTTGTCTTGTAAGGCGGTTTTTGAGAAACAAACGATGATTGGTGTTGAGGTCAAATACAACAAAGATAAAGAATGATTGCACAATATAGATAAGTGAAGTTGTAAACCTTTGATATTTAGGTACTCCCTTGCAAATTTTGTATCTTTGCAAATAAAAAAAAGATTTATATATGGCAGATAGAGGATATAGAGGCAGACCTCAACGAGGCGAAAGAGCGGATAGGCAAATCAATGCCGGACATAGCCGTGGGTTGGATGTGGCTTTGTCCGACACAGAAGCTAAGATTAGAAAGTTAAAGACAGAACGTATTTATGCTTATGATAAGGATGGAAAAGAAATAGCGCATTCCCGAACGGGAAAAGCTCGTAGTACACAATTACCTTTTGGTTATAACTATAAAGATGCCATCATCACTCATAACCATCCTAAAGGAGGTCTTGGAGATACTATAGCTGGAAGAGTTGGTGTAATTTTGAGCGGGCCTGACATTTTTTCAACTATAGCTCATAACGCTTCTGAGATACGAGCAGTTACAGGGAATTATACGTATTCTTTGAAGAGACCAAGTAAAGGGTGGGGACTTTCAGAATCGGATGCATGGGATATTTTTGGTAAGAAAAATTCGCAATGGAGACGAACCCTTCAGCAAAAACAGACAGAGTATCTTTCAAAGAGCGGAATACGAAATCGAATAAACGAGAAAGTGCTATCTTTAAACAGAAAGCGTTCCGGTTTTACGAAAGGAGGAAAAGTCCCTAGTACAAGTGAGGTTTCTAGTTATAACCGTGAAGCAAACGAAATACAGAAACGTATCACGGAAGCTAATGATAGAGGTAATGTTGGTGCGCAATATCAAGTTATGAAAGAATACGCAAAGAAATACGGATGGAATTTAACACGTAAGCGTACTAGTTAAGGAATATATTCAAAGGATGGGTAGTATTGTCCTTCTTTATGTGGAAAGAACTTTCCCATCATTGACAATGCCGTAGTACATTTTTCATATTGCTTTTGAAATCCGTACTTCTTAGCTCTCGATAGGTTGTGATGCAGGTCGTTGATTTTGACTTGTATTGCAACCATATCTTTTGAGCCAATGATTGATTGTACGTAATCAAAATACGGAACACCTTCCTTATGGGTTAGAACACATACACTATCGGCAATGTCTTTTCTAACACCTAGTGATAACAGCTTGTCGTAGGTCATATCCGTATCTTCAATCGTATCATGGAGAAATCCGACACAAATCTCTTCGGTGCTATTACCCATTTCTCCAACATGGATAGGGTGCAATATAACAGGCAATCCAACCTTATCAATCTGTCCTTTGTGCGCCTTGCAAGCGATACCGAGGCACAATTCTATCATTTCAGAATCTTTCATATTCTTCTTTCGTTATTAACTCACCTAACTCAAGAGCATCTTGTGCATAGGTGTTCTCATTAAACTTAAACTCCTTTGGCTTACGTCCTTTACCTTTTGGGTAACACATAAGTTCTTTATTTACATATTGATAACGGACAACGATGTCATCCTCCCAATAGTAAACATAAACCGACTCTCCGTTTTTAAGGAGGTGGCTGATTTTGTTCTTATCTTTATTGTTCATAGTCTTTATCTCCTTGTTACAATGCAAAGATATAAAAAATATGGTAAACTTGCAAATAAATTAATGTTTATTACTTGAAATTTAAATATATTAATTATTGAAATGTTGCATAGTAAGCTTGTTGCATAGATACCGACCTTTGCTTCTTACCTCCATTACTCTTGGCGGTTCTACTTTGCTCATATAATGCATGTCCCCAACCGGATGGTTTCTTGGTCTCTTTATAGATTTCTCGCATGGTCTTACCACCCAACAGCTTGTAGGCTATCGAGTAATTCTCTTTGGCGTAAATCATCTTGGCGGTGTTAACTTGTATCTCACCAATAAGTCCGGTCTTCTTGTTCCGGATATTGATGATGTTTCCTGAATAGCCAGTATCCAGTTTCTGTTCCTTGAGTCTAACGAACTCAAAACCCTTGTATTTGCCTTTAAGGTCTTTTATGATTTTCGGAATTGACCCTTTATCTGCGATGATGGTTGTTCTGTACGAGTCCTTAATGTCTTTAATACCATTAGCCTCGCCCTTAGCCTTGCGTACTATGGAGTCAACACTCTTGTAATTGATAGGAGTGACCCTTGCTCCATACTTCTTAGCTATACCTTCAGCTATAGCTTGCAGCTTGTTACCAACCGACTCGGCTTTTCTCCGCATAGAGGTAGCTTGTGCTCTCAGCCTAGCAAATGCCCCATTATTACCAACGTCTCCCATATCTTTTTTGTGCAAAAGTAACCAAAATACAAGCCAATTAATATATTGCTGCGATATGTTATTTCACTAAAAAGGCAAAGTGAAAAGACGCACAGATAAACATTTCTTTTAAACAATTATTATTCATACCTTTGCAAGAAACAATGAGTTGATAAGATGACGAAACCAAGAGATTATTTCACAGGCAAGCAAGAAGAGTTTAAACGCTCCGAAGTGCAGATAGCACCATATAATCCAAGGAAGATTTCACCGCAGCAGAAAGCTACATTGAAACGTTCCATAAGAAAATATGGCGTTGTTGGTGGTATAACCGTCAATAAGCAGACAATGACCATCGTAGGCGGCAACCAAAAAGTAACCATCATGGATGAGATTATGGGTTATCCCGAAAAGGATTATGCTCTTTTGGCTGAGGCTATAGATGTGGATTACAAGACCGAAGTTGAACTGAATCTTATGCTTAATTCCGAGAATGCTCATGGAGAATGGGATGACATGAAAGTCCGTGAATTACTGCCGGACATAAACTATATGGATGCCGGATTAACGGAAGAAGACCTGTCCCTGTTCGGCTATGATGCAATGGTAAAGACAGAAGGCGAAGATGAGTTAGGTAAAGAGCTTAATTCATTATTAGACCCATTTGCCCAAGAAAGCGAAAACAGAAAAGTACCAGCACCAAAGGAAGTGCAAGAAGAACAGAGACGACAAATAGAACAAAATCAAATTATGGCCAATCAGCAGCAGGATGCTCAATATCAAGCGAATAAAGAGCGTATGCAACAGGTAAAGAGAGAGGTAAATACCAAGGCAGCGGAAAAAGCTTTAGAAGCCGAGTCTTACGTCATGCTTTTCTTTGACAATATAGATAACAAGGAACGTTTTATGAGCACATTTGGTTTTATCGAAACCGATAAGGTAATAAAGGGAGAAATGCTTATGAAAGTAGCAAAACGAATATAAAAACGAGAAAGCAATGAAAAAGATTATAAGAATATTAATAGGGTACATAATAGTGGCAATAACAATGCTTATGATTATACCTTTTATGATTGTTTTTCTGTTCCTTGGAAAAAGGAGGAGAAAGGCATTCTATACATGGGCATTGTGCTTTTTTATCCCTCTGGTAAACAAGGTGGAGCAATTAGTCAACTCGTAAAGAAATGCAATTATGGACAAGGAGAAGTTTTTAAAGATTGTGAACTTGGCTATAGCTTTGATATTGGCAATACCGATATTCTTACTATCCGTTCCTTTCTATGTGTATAACAAAATTAGAGGCAAGGTATAATCCCATCTGCCCGATATATAGCGAAACAATAATAAATACAAGAAAATGGCAAAACCGAAATTTGATTACAATGGCGATGCTTTCTACGATGAGATAGAACAGCTTGCAAAGCAAGGTCAGAAGGATTCTGAAATTGCCTACGCCCTTGGTTTGAAGTTTGGGGTTGACCTAAATCCACAGGTCTTCAACCGAATGAAAAACGGAAAATACGAGAATTGGAATGAAGACGAAAATGCGGAAAGAGGCGAAAGGATAACTCAATCCCTCGTGCGTGGCAGAGAATTTATCAATGCAATCGTGCGTGGCAGATTCCTAAAATGCGCCCTTGGAGGTGTCAAGGTAAAAGGCAAGACAACCACAAAAAGACACATGGTTGTAGATGGAGTTATGACAGATGATATAGTAGTGGAAACTAGAGAAACCGAGCAGGAGACTCCACCTAACGTACAAGCTCTTTCAACTTGGCTATTCCATTACGATATGACTTGGAGAGAGATACAGAGAGGTAAGAAGGATGAAGAGGAAAAGGGCATTCCTTTTGACCCTAAGAAAGGTATATCCGTCAACAAGTGGATAGAAAGAGAGATAGAACAGGAAGCAGAAGAGAAAGAGGAGGGTGAATAATGACAAAAACACATTCCGTTTATTATCCCTTGTATAATGATAAGACGCATTTCATTTACCTTATTACAGGAAGCCGTGCGTCAGGAAAAAGCTTCTCTGCCTCTCAGTTTATCGAAAGACTAACCTTCGAATACAATGCAGAAAGAAAGATAGCACATAAGATTCTTTATACACGTTATACTATGGTGAGTGCCGCTATTTCCGTAATTCCAGAGGTTAAAGAGAAGATAGAGATTGATGGCACACAGGATTACTTCAAGAACACGAAGACGGATATAGTCAACAAAATGACGGGAGCTGAAATCATGTTCCGTGGTATCCATACTTCTAGTGGTAATCAGACTGCTAAGTTAAAGTCTATTCATGGTGTGACTACGTTTGTCGTTGATGAGGCTGAGGAATGGACGAGTGAGGAGGATTTTGAGCGCATCATGCTTTCAATCCGTCAGAAAGGCTTGCACAACCGAGTAATAATCATTATGAACCCTTGTGATTCAAATCATTGGGTATATAAGCGTTTCATCGAAAAGACACATAAAGAGGTATATTTTGATGGCGTTCCCGTCCAGATCAGTACAGACCCTAGAGTACTTCATATACATACGACCTATCTTGATAATATCAAGCATCTTTCACCGGAGTTCCTTAACGAGGTATTAGAGATGAAGGAGAATGAACCGGAGAAATATGCTCATATAATGATAGGTAGATGGTCTGACGTGTCAGAGGGTGCAATCTTCAAGCATGTTGGCATCGTAGATAAGTTCCCTAGCAACGCAAGGAAAGTAGCTATCGGTGTGGATTGGGGATATTCTAAAGATTATACTGCTATTGTTAAGTGCGGTATCGTTGATAATCGCCTGTACATAGAAGAGCTTTGCTATAGAACGGAAATGTTGTCCAGTGATATTATAAAATTCTTGCGCCCTTATGCGGACGAAGGCTTGTTTGTGTATGCGGATAGTGCCGACCCTAGACTGATAGATGAGGTTGCTCTTGGTGGAATAGTTATATATGGAGCACAAAAGGGTGCTGGCTCAATATTGGCTGGTATTGACAAGATGCAGACATTCGAAATCTTTGCGACTAGGCAATCAGTCCATTTACAGAGCGAGTTTCGCAAATATGTGTGGGCAAAGGACAAGGATGGCAATTATATCAATGTTCCCGAAGACCATGATAACCATTTGATAGATGCTGTTAGGTATTATATTCTTGCCGTATTGCTCGGTAAAGTGATGAAGCCAAGAAAAGCATCTAAATCAGACTTAGGAGTGTATTAAATGACAAATATAATTACTTTTGTAATGAAAATACAAGTGTTTAACTATTAGATAGTTAGTGTAAGTATCCTATATGGGTAGATAAAAGTCTTATGTAAATAAAAAAGATTATTTACTAAATAAAGATGGATTCTTTAACAAATAGTCTTTTTTATTCACTTAAAAACTAAGTGAAAGGCGTTTGCTCTATATGGTAGGTAGAAACTCTGTTTATTATTACCTTTGCTTCAAAAAGTTATAAGGATGTTTGTAGATTCAATTATTCAGATAAAGACATATTTTCGAAACCTCACACTCAATGCATTGGGTGTGGAGAGAAGCATCTTCGAACGTTTGGAAGATAATGATGTTGATTCTGTTGTAAACATGATGGAACAACATGATTACGATGTTGATAATGCCATTTCGGAATATAATCCCCAAACTCATAAGGTGATGAGCCGTGAGGATAAATGGGTAAAGGGAGAGAAACCATATAGGACGGAGAAGTTGGCAAGAACAAGACAAAGATACATCAATGAGGTAGAATTGTTTTTCTTGTTGGGTAATCCCATTATGTGGAAGAAAATAGAAGGTGACGATGATGCTTTTGAATTGTATAAGAAATACTTGAAGGATATATATTTCAATACCAAGTTACGCCAATGCAAACGTCTTGCCGGAGCGGAAACCGAAAGTGGACTTGTTTTTAATTTTTCGCAAAAAGATGGAAACATGCACGTTGACGTATATGTAGCTGCCCGTTCCAAGGGACACAAGATGCGAGAGTTGTTCGACCAGTACGGGAACATGCTTGCTTTTGCAATAGGTTATTCTCTTAAAAGAGAGTCAAGGACTGTCGAATGTTGGGATATATTGACATCAGTCTTCAACTATCATTGTGAGCGTGGTGGTTTTGGATGGAAGGTATATAAGTATCCTAATCCAACCGGAAAGATTAACGGCATCTACTTTCGCCAACCTAAAGCATGGGATGGTGCAGAACCAAGAATGGAACGTGAAGAGATGTTGGACTCCAAGATAGGGGACACGAACAACTATTTTGCCGACCCTATAGCTGCGGCTACTGCAGACGTGATACAATCAATCCCTAAACGGAACAAGCCAGGTAAACTCATACAACTTACAAGTAAGAACTCTAGGTTTGAATATATCAACCCACCTCAGAATTCCGAAATCCGCAAGGCAGAGAAAGAAGACTTGGCTCAGTCTATCTTGTTTGATACGTTTACACCGGATATGTCACCGGAACTGATGAAAGCTATGAGTACGCTTACTAGTGTCGGCATAAAACGAGCGTTGGTATTGGGTTACATCAAGCGAGCGAACCGAATGGAAATCTATGAAGAACTTGTTGGTAGATTATCGCATGTGATTATTGCCGTTATGAAGGAACTATATCCTGAGAAGAGAAGCAAATTGGAAAAATTGGAGGTTGAATTTGATTTTGCCGAGCCTTTTGAGGATGATAAAAAAGATAAGTGGAAAGTTATTGCGGAACTATACAATCAAGGTGTTCTGTCTCTAGAGACCGCTGTTCAAATGTTGGCTCTTACGGATGCTCCAGCAGAAGAAATTGAAAAGATACGCAAGGATGCTGAAGATAAAGTGGCGTTAGCCGCAAAAGTAAGGGGAAACGAAAATACAACATCATAATATCGAAAGCTTATTGTTTTTGGGCGCATTTCATATTTGGATTTGCGCCCTTTTTGCACTTAAATTTTAAGTGAAAGCATTGTGATAAAAACATAATATTATTCCTCATTTTGTTTTTAACTTTGTTGGCATGAACACGAATGAACTTATCATAAATGGAAAAGATGCTTGGACTACCTATCGGGTCAAGATGGGGTATGGCTTTTTGGATGCGTTGGAAGCTGACGCAGACAATAAAAGTTATATAACCAATGAAGTAAGGACAGAGCATGGAACTAGAGTTGTTCCTATCCGTCCAAAAAAGGCAGAAAGAAGCATTACCTTGGAGTTTGTTATTGTCGGCAGAGACCATAGCGACTATAATAAAAGGGTAAAAGCCTTTGATGCGCTTATGGATAATGGTTTTGTTACGATACAAGTTCCAAAATCAAAAGATGATATTTATCGGTTGTATTGTGCAAGGAAATCTACTACATATTCAAGAGGAAAAGGAGGATGTATAGGCAAGAAGAGCTTGAAGTTTGTAGAGTACAATCCGACTAACAGAGGAGAACTGACGGTTTCGGATAGAGAAAAGTTCACTTTAAAAGAATTTGAAGATATAGAATAATTATGGAAACGTTCAAAGAAATCGACATAAAGTATTATGATAATAATGGAAAGATTCGTGTAAGATGTACCGTTCCTGTTACACAAGACGCTTTGATTCATTATGAATTGATGCAGTCTCACTATTGCAAGCTTTCCTTCAAACTTTCTAAGCCTACATATTTCTTGCTAGGTGATTTTATCGAAACGTCATATGGACGATTTGAGCTAATAAATTTAACTAAGACCAAAGATAATGATACAATAGGATATTCCTATGAGATTCAATTCGATGCCTATTACCGTAAGTTTAAGAACAAGATATTAAAGTATCGTCCGAACACAGGTTCGCAAGAAGCGACTTTTTCTCTGACTTCAAAAATCAGTACTCATGTAGAGGTGGTAATGAAAAGTATGACTTATTATGCGAAATTAGATAAATCTTATCTTTACGACCCTAAATTTGACGGAGAAGGAACGGACTATACCTATGTGATAGATGCAAGTGTGGATGCGAATGCAGCCAAGCTTATAACTTATACTAACAGCAGTATCTTGGATGCTATTGCAAATATTGCTCAGACGTTTGATTGCGAATGGTGGTTTGAGGGGAATATACTACATTTTGGTACTTGCGAGAACACGAATGCAATTGT
>OIZP01001004.1_pt1 | contig 15613 bp, 11 predicted proteins | sample 1588531 | NCBI WGS metagenome assembly OIZP01 (sample SAMN03283283) | human gut metagenome | biome: human-associated habitat; material: feces | host: Homo sapiens | place: Peru | collected 2012 | reverse complement strand
GCGATTTAAAATGGCGAGATGCGTTGCTGGTCGCACATCGTGTGAACAGTAACGATAGAACAGGAGGAGAATGACATGGACAGAAAAAATGCATGGACAACTTACAGCAAGGAAGAGCTGGACAGATTAGAACAGGTGAATACAGAATACAAGAACTGTCTGGATGCCGGTAAGACAGAGCGTGAGTGCATTACACTTACTGTAGAGAAAGCGAAAGCAGAAGGATATCGGGATATTAAAGATATCATTAAGAATGGCGAATCGGTGAAAGCGGGAGATAAGATCTATGCCGTATGTATGAACAAGACGATTGCTCTGTTCCATATGGGTAACAAACCGCTGGAAGAGGGAATGAATATTCTTGGAGCTCACATTGATTCTCCGCGTATTGACGTAAAGCAAAATCCTTTGTATGAAAATGAAGAGTTTGCTTATCTTGATACACATTATTATGGTGGAATCAAGAAATATCAGTGGGTGACACTTCCACTTGCCCTTCATGGAGTGATTGCGAAGAAAGATGGCACAACAGTTCAGGTGAGTATCGGTGAAAAAGAAGATGATCCGGTCTTTGTTATCACGGATCTGCTGATCCATCTCGCGTCGAAACAGATGGAGAAAAAGGCTGCAACGGTTGTAGAAGGAGAGAAGCTTGATCTTCTGATCGGAAGCCGCCCGATTGAGCTGGATGAGACATTAGAAGAAAAGGAAAAAGAGACTGTAAAAGCAAATGTAATCAATCTTCTGAAACAATATTATGACATGGAGGAAGAGGATTTCCTCTCCGCAGAGCTTGAAATTGTTCCGGCAGGAAAGGCTCGTGACTGTGGATTGGATCGCAGTATGGTGCTTGCTTACGGACAAGATGATCGTGTGTGTGCATTCACATCCCTCTTTGCAATGCTCGATGTGGAAGAAGTAGAGCACACAGCATGCTGTATTCTTGTAGATAAAGAAGAAATCGGAAGTGTCGGTGCGACCGGAATGCATTCTCGTTTCTTTGAAAATACAGTTGCAGAACTTGTGGCACTGACAGAAGGGGAGTCTGACCTGAAAGTTAGAAGAGCGCTGATGAATTCCAGAATGCTTTCTTCTGATGTGAGCGCAGCTTATGATCCGATGTATGCTGAAGTATTCGAAAAACGCAGTTCTGCATTCTTTGGAAAAGGACTTGTATTTAATAAATTTACGGGTGCCCGTGGAAAGAGCGGTTCTAATGACGCAAATGCAGAATATCTTGCAAAGATCAGAAATGCAATGGATGCGCAGAGTGTTGCATACCAGTTCGCAGAACTTGGAAAAGTAGATGCCGGCGGTGGTGGAACAATTGCTTACATTATGGCAAATTATGGCATGGAAGTCATCGACAGCGGTGTCGCAGTGTTGAGTATGCATGCGCCGTGGGAAGTGACAAGCAAGGCAGATGTGTATGAAGCTTATAAGGGATATAAGGCATTTATTGAAGAAATGAGATAAAGATTACGTACTTGTTGATTTTGAGGAAAATTGCATGATGTTGGTGGTGGAAACACCATAGCAATGATATGTGTAAATTGTATATTAATCACAAAAAAATAGTTGTTTCCAAGTTCTTATAAAGCATGGACAACTATTTTTTTTGTGCATGTTGTACATTGCATGAAAATTAATGTAAATATGCAAAATGACAGCCTGATGGACGATGTGTTTACAATTTGTGAAAGATAGGTTAACCAATATGAAAAGTATACAAAAAGCATTTGTAAAAATTGTATATAATTACGAACAAAAGACTTGACTCATAAGTATAAAACCATTAAAATATTATATGCGAAATAAAATTATTTTATTTGTAAAAATTATTTTAGGAGGTCATTGATCATGGCAAAATGGGTTTATATGTTCACTGAAGGTAACGCAGATATGAGAAACCTTCTCGGTGGAAAAGGCGCAAACCTGGCAGAGATGACAAATCTGGGTCTTCCTGTACCACAGGGATTCACAGTAACAACAGAGGCTTGTACACAGTACTATGAGGATGGCAGACAGATCAACGATGAGATTATGGCTCAGATCATGGAAGCTATCGATAAGATGGAAGGAATTACAGGTAAGAAATTCGGAGATAAAGAGAACCCGCTTCTCGTTTCCGTACGTTCAGGAGCTAGAGCTTCTATGCCTGGTATGATGGATACAATTCTTAACCTTGGACTTAACGAAGAGGTTGTTGAGACACTGGCAAAAGCTTCAGGCAACCCACGTTGGGCTTGGGACTGCTACAGAAGATTCATTCAGATGTTCTCTGATGTAGTTATGGAAGTTGGTAAGAAATACTTCGAGGAACTGATCGACAAGATGAAAGAAGAGAAAGGTGTTAAACAGGATGTAGATCTTGACGCTGATGATCTTAAGAAACTTGCTGAGCAGTTCAAGGCTGAGTACAAAGAGAAGATCGGAGAAGACTTCCCGACAGATCCTAAGGTACAGCTTATGGAAGCTGTTAAGGCTGTATTCCGTTCATGGGATAACCCAAGAGCTAACGTATACCGCCGTGACAATGACATCCCTTATTCATGGGGAACAGCTGTTAACGTACAGATGATGGCATTCGGTAACATGGGCGATGACTGTGGTACAGGTGTTGCATTTACACGTGACCCAGCTACAGGAGAGAACGGTCTGTTCGGAGAGTTCCTGACAAACGCTCAGGGCGAGGACGTTGTTGCCGGTGTTCGTACACCAATGCACATTTCCGAGATGGAGCAGAAGTTCCCAGAAGCATTCGCACAGTTCAAAGATGTATGCAAGACTCTGGAGACACACTACAGAGATATGCAGGACATGGAGTTCACTGTAGAGCACGGTAAACTGTACATGCTTCAGACACGTAATGGTAAGAGAACAGCTCAGGCAGCTCTTAAGATTGCCTGCGACCTTGTAGATGAAGGAATGAGAACAGAGGAAGAGGCTGTTGCAATGATCGACCCTCGTAACCTTGATTCCCTGCTTCACCCACAGTTCGATGCGAAAGCTCTGAAAGCTGCTACACCAATGGCAAAAGCACTTGGAGCATCACCAGGAGCTGCTTGTGGTAAGATCGTATTCACAGCTGATGACGCTGTAGAGTGGGCTGCAAGAGGAGAGAAAGTTATTCTTGTACGTCTTGAGACATCACCAGAAGATATCACAGGTATGAAGTCTGCTCAGGGTATCCTGACAGTTCGTGGTGGTATGACATCTCACGCAGCCGTTGTTGCTCGTGGAATGGGTACATGCTGCGTATCTGGTTGTGGTGACATCACAATGGACGAAGCTAATAAGAAATTTACACTTGGTGGAAAAGAATTCCACGAGGGAGATGCAATCTCACTTGATGGATCCACAGGTGCTATCTATGACGGAATCATCCCGACTGTAGACGCTACAATCGCTGGTGAGTTCGGAAGAATCATGGGATGGGCTGACAAGTACAGAACTATGAAGGTTCGTACAAACGCTGATACACCGGCTGACGCTAAGAAAGCTCGTGAGCTTGGTGCAGAAGGTATCGGACTTTGCCGTACAGAGCATATGTTCTTCGAAGGCAACAGAATCGACGCATTCCGTGAGATGATCTGTGCAGAGACAGTAGAAGAAAGAGAAGCAGCACTTGCTAAGATTCTTCCAGAGCAGCAGGGAGACTTCGAGAAACTTTACGAAGCTCTTGAAGGTAACCCGGTTACAATTCGTTTCCTTGACCCACCGCTTCATGAGTTCGTTCCTACAGAGGAAGAGGACATTAAGAAACTGGCTGATGCTCAGGGCAAAACAGTTGACCAGATCAAAGCTATTATCGACAGCCTGCACGAGTTCAACCCAATGATGGGACACCGTGGATGCCGTCTTGCAGTTACATACCCAGAGATTGCTAAGATGCAGACAAGCGCTGTTATCCGTGCAGCAATCAATGTAAAGAAAGCTCATCCGGATTGGAACGTAAAACCTGAGATCATGATCCCACTCGTTGGAGATATCAAAGAGCTCAAATACGTTAAGAAATTCGTTGTAGAGACAGCTGACGCTGAAATCGCAGCAGCTGGAAGCGACCTTGAGTACGAGGTTGGTACAATGATCGAGATCCCAAGAGCTGCTCTTACAGCTGATGATATCGCAAAAGAAGCTGACTTCTTCTGCTTCGGTACAAACGACCTTACACAGATGACATACGGATTCTCCCGTGATGATGCTGGTAAGTTCCTCGATGCTTACTATGATGCTAAGATCTTCGAGAACGATCCATTTGCAAAACTGGATCAGGTTGGTGTTGGCAAGCTCATGAAGATGGCTATCGAACTCGGAAAACCGGTTAATCCAAGCCTGCATGTAGGTATCTGTGGAGAGCACGGTGGAGATCCAAGCTCTGTAGAGTTCTGCGACAGCATCGGACTTGACTATGTATCTTGCTCACCATTCCGTGTACCGATCGCTCGTCTTGCAGCAGCACAGGCAGCAATTGCCAAAGCAGGAAAATAATAGATGAGCAAAGATATTTTTACTTCACAACGCTAATCGTTACAAGGAAAGATGTGAATGAATACATGAAACATCATCCTGAGTATACGAAAGCGAACAGATTTAAAGATATTGTTTGTAAAATCTATATATAATTCGAAAGGGAAGCGCAATGCTTCCCTTTCTTTTACCCTCGATTAGGACTAAATCCTTAAAGCTATAGCTTAAAAAGGAATTAGTCCTTTTTTTGTTATAAAAATTAGTAGTGTTTTACGAGAAGCCATTTATAGAAATAAGAGTGTACCAAATTTCGGTACAGCAAGAAGGGAAGGCTCAGATGTCAGAAGAAACTAATGTGATGAAAGTAGATAGGATACAAGAACGGATGGAGTGACCAGTGGTGCACATGGAAACTCAAGTTTGAATAATCAGAGAGCCGGGCGAGGATTAATGACACCGGGAGAAGTAAAAAGACTTGACCGAAAGAAATGTCTGATCTTTATGGAAGGTCAGTATCCCTTCATGGATTGGAAGAATCTTCCGTTTAATACAGCAGTCTGGAAAGAATCCGAAAGACTTGCAGGAAAAGAAGGATATAGGCATCCGGTTCGTGTCGTGTATAATCCGAAACCAACCGAAGAAGAGCTTATGCAGATGTTAGAAAAAGCCAGAAAAGAGATGTCTGGATTAGAAAAAGAGAAATATAATTCGGAAGTGCAATTGACAGAAGATTTCCAGTTCAACGAGAATATAGTTAATGTACCGAATTTCGGTACACAAAAAGAGGAATGGAATTTGTCCGGAACGATTGAACAGTGTATTATTCGATATGCATCAAAATTAGATGGAGATCAGATGAAGCAGTATCGAAGAGAAATATTAAATGAAAAGTAGTTGATTCTCTGAGCTATCGAGCTCTCTCGGAGAGACACTTTTAGCTATTAAAGAGAGAGAGGGAGTTTCTAAACTCCCTCTCTCTCTTTTAATAGGAGAATCTACTTTGCTCAGATGGAGAGACTCATTTACATACTACTCAAAGCCATCATAAGCACTAGGGATGTTTTTTATTTTAACGTTTACTTATTCTTTTGCGCCTAATAACAACAACGATCACTCCTGCCGCAAAAATTATACCACAGATTGGAAGGAACATTTTTGTAGTGTCTCCGGTTTTTACTGTTTTGGACGTACCTTTTAATGATTTTTCCTCGGCTGTTTTTGGCGAAGTGTTTTTTGTATCTGATAAGCTTTTATCTGTACCTGTTAATTTATCATCTCCGGAAATAGACGGAGTAGGTGTAGTAGGTGTAGTAGGTGTAGTAGTAGGCGTATCTTCCGACCTGTTTAGCTTTTTATATGCCTCTTCAGCAGTGGTTAATACATCTACATTACTTACCAGTGCTTTTTGAGTAGCTGTTAATGCATCGTATGCAGTTCTGGCTTCTTTGATTATATCACCAGAATCTTTTGTTACCGTTCCTATTGCATCAATTTTCTTTTCTACTTCTGCAGCTGCATTCTTATCTGTTTTGGAATTTTCTTCTTCCTTCTTTAGTTCGGATAATTTTGTCTCTGCTTGTGTAAGAAGTTCATAATTTGATACTTTGTTTTTCTGATCTTCAGATAATGCGTCGTATCCCATTCTTGCTTCTTTAATTGCATTTTCCTTTTCGATGGTCACATCACCGATTGCATCAATCTGTTCTATAACTTTCTTATACTGTAAAGCACTTTCAGGTACCAGTTCACATACTGGCTGTTTATATACAATAGTTGCCTTTGCACTTCCTAAATCTGCGTAATAAGAATTTGTTCCAACATACCATTTCTTTAAAGAATTTACATTTACGCCATATCTTGTGATATCTACCGGATAGTTTTCAAAGGAAGCGTTCAAGTCATCTGCTGTTTTCTTAAGTCCTGAAAAATCAAATCCTTCCAGATTATTACTTAAACCACCCACATAAGTGAAACCGTCATCACTTAAGGAAGCTGCATCCTGTGTGCCTACAGGTTCTGGTGGATTTATTGATTCTCCCCCTATTGACATTCCAGTTTCTTTGTCATATTTTGAATCATATGCTTTACCAGTTTCAGTAATCCATCCAGATATCATACCGCCATACTTAGATTCATTGTGTGTAGACAGTGAGCCTGATGCATAGCAACTAGAAACAGTTCCTTTATTAATGGCAACCAAATTACTGATTATTGGTGTTACCGAATTATTTTCGTAGGTTCCACCTCCAACACTTTCAATTGATAATGAATTTGCAATTAATCCCTGTTCTAATACTCCGGCAATTCCAGCTGCAGCTGCAATCTTATCTTGATCTGATACATAGCATGATACAACAATGTCACTTTTACAGTTAATTACGGCACCTTTTTTCTGCCAACCAACAATTCCGCCTACATAATTATCTCCGTTATCAGATTCATGATAGATTGATCCGGAAACATAACAATTATCAATGACTGCTCCATGCAAATTTCCTGTATCGTCGAAACCTTTCATTCCTCCGGCGATGCTTCCAATGATTCCATTTCCATTAGTTCCTTCAGATTCAATATCGATACCAGTAATCTTCAGATTTTTAATTTGTGCATCTTTATTTAATATACCAAAAAAACCAACATAAGTATTTTTTCCTGTAATCATATAGGGATTATTATAAGTTCCTATTTTCATACCGATAATTGAATGATTTTGTCCATTAAAGTCTCCATTAAATGCACAGTCATTTCCACCAATTGGTTCCCAGGAGATATCTGAAATATTTACATCAGAATCCAGAACTATGTATTTTCCACTGTAGTCATTATCTGCAGTTACTGATTTTGCAAATTTTTGTAGTTGGTCTGTCGTATGGATAATGTATGGATCATCCTGCGTCCCATTTCCAGATTCAAATATTTTATTCTTATCTTCCGTTGCTTTACTTGCTGATATTTCAAGTGCCTGATTTACAGCATCTTTAATCCCATTGGAACTATCGGTTGCACCGGATATGGTGTCTACATCTGTATCACCTTTATTTATAATGTTATTGTACATATCAGGAACTGCCATTTCCCAATATTCTGGTGTTTCATTCTGCTGTTTTGTTTCAATGTCAACTATTTTCCCATTCGCAATTGTTACATCCAGGACAATTGTATCTACATGTCCTTTTCCTGATCCTTCAAATGTTCCATCTGCATATTGTGTTTCTTTTGCATTTACGGATATTGGTGTAGACATTACTAGCATTGTTGCCGATAATGCAAATACAGCACTTTTTATAATTGCGTATTTCATTTTTCCAATTAATTGCATAATCATTTTCCTCCATCAATTTATTTATGTAGAGCTATAAAATTATATATCTTTCTTTAATTTGATTTGAATCATATATATCATCCCCCCTCTGCTTTTAATAACTAAAGTTAATCAGTGATATCTAAATCTACACAAATAGCTAAGACTAATTATAGTTTCACACAACTAACCAATGCGTTAGAAAGCATTATAAATCATTTTTTTCCATTTGTCTATATGCAAAAGATATAAAATACCATTCTTACCATTTTGTAAATATGAATAGTTATGAATCAATAAAGATGAGCTAGAAAATTGGATAGATAGTTGTGTATATTTAATAAAAAGATAAAAGAAAAATTGTGAAATACGACAAAGTGAACAAAAAAAGTTGACATAAGGAATAGAAAAATGTATTATAAATTTCAGAAAGTATTATTTTTAATAAAAAATGAACCGGTTCACTTTTAAAACACAGAAACAACATAATAACAGGAGGACATTTATGAAAGCAAAAAAAGTATTGGCTATTACGTTAGCCACAGCAATGACAATTGGAATGCTTGCGGGATGCGGGACATCAGGAAATGACGGTAAAGATAGTGCTTCAGATGGTGACAAGATTACATTAAATTACTGGACATGGTTCCCAAGTAAAGATCAAATTCAGGAAACTGTTGATGCATTTGAAAAAGAGAATCCGAATATTAAGATAAATATGACAGTAATGGAAAGTAAAGCTTTCCAGGAGAAAGTCCCACTTGCATTAAGTACAGAGGAAGATATTGATGTTATCGGAGTTCAGCCATCAGCATTTGCAGAAGAAGTTCAGGATTATCTGGCAAATCTGGATGAATTAATGCCAGATGTTGCTGGTGCAGATTGGAAAGATGCTTATTCAGAAAAATGTCTCGAGCAGGGAAATCAGCTGACAAGTGGCGATACAAAGATGCTTGTGCTTACAAATTCTGGTTCAATGGTAGGTTTTTATAATGCAGCTTTATTAAAAGATATCGGAGCAGAAGTACCAAAGACATTTGAAGAGTACAAAGCAGTTGCAGAAGCATTTAAAGCTAAATATCCTGACAAATATGTAAGTGTATTTGCCGGAAAAGACTCTTGGGTTGTAGACGAGATGATGCTGACAGTTCTTGGCCAGCAGGGAGATTATTATAATAAGTGGAGATATGAAGGTGCTTCTGTTGACAGTGAAGAATATAAACAGGCAATCAACGGATTAAAGAAATATTTTGATGAAGGAATCTTCTCAGCAGATGTTCTTGACCTGGATTATGCAAGTGCAACAGAGGAATTTACAAATGCTGATGCTCTTGTTTACTATATGGGTTCATGGGAAGCACCATTATTATCTAAGACATTAAGAGAAGAAAATGGAATCAAACTTGAAAATGTTGGAGCAATGGCTCTTCCGACAGCAGAGGATAATGGACAGCTTACAGTACGTTCCTATATCGACTCCGGAATCGGTGTAGTTGATTATTCAGAGAAGAAAGAAGCTGCAGCTAAGTTTGTTGCGTATCTTACATTAGGAGATGGAGCTGACATCTTTGGAAAACAGCTTACGGGAACTTCCGCTAAAAAGGATTTTACAGTAGATGCTTCTTTATTTGATACAGATGAATCCAAGGCTGGATGGGATACAGTTGTTGATTTGATTAATACAGCTACAGCTGACAGAAATAACGTTTCAGGATATTCTGATATCGAAGGTGCTGCAGTACAGAGTGTGCTTAACGGATCTGCAACTACAGAGAGTGTATTGAAAGACCTTCAGAAAGAATGGACAAGTGGAAAATATTAATCAGTGAGACAATTGAGGATCTGATGCTAATATAAAAAGGGGACTTTCAGCTGCATGACTGGTATGAAAAACAAGTAAAGCAGTTGATGGTCCCTTTTTCTACAGGAATTGAGGATATAAACATGACAAGTAAAAAAACAAAATTGAAGATGACGAAAAGAAATAACAAGGCGGGATTTTTATTTCTTCTTCCGTTGATTGTTATTTTCATAGGATTATTAGGATATAGTTTTTATTTTCTAATTTCAAATAGTTTTAGAGATGTAACGATAACATTTCGCAGATCAGAATTTGTCGGCTTAGCGAATTATCAAACAATATTCAAAGATAAAAGTTTTTGGATATCACTTTTAAATACTTTTATTTTATCAACGGCTAACATTTTTTGTGGTTTAACTTTTGGATTTATTATATCAATCATACTGAATTTCAAAATTAAAGGAAAAAGATTTTTCCATGCATTGTTTTTTATTCCGTCAATGCTTCCGATTGCATTGATGGCAACAGTTTTTGGATCAATGCTCGAGTATAAGAATGGTATTGTGAATCAGATTTTAAGAGGAGTTGGACTTGGTGCACTTGCGCAGAGGTGGCTTGCAGATCCCAAATTAGCAATGGGAGCTGTATGTTCCGTATCTATCTTTATGATAGGTATTCCGATTATGTATTATACTGCTGATTTAACAACAATCAGCAGAAGCATTTTGGAAGCAGCTACAATTGATGGTGCAGGTATGAAAGACCAGTTATTACTTATTATTTTCCCAGTTTTGAAAAATACACACAAAACAATCATTCTTTCCATGCTTCTTGGTGGATTTAGAGAAATGGAACGTGTTTATTTGATGACAGATGGAGGTCCAGGTGGAAGCACTGAGATTATCGGAACCTATATTTATCGTGCTACACGATCAGCGGGATCAAATATAGGGCTCGTTTGTGCAGCTGCGATTATTGTATTAATTGTTGCATTTATTATTTCATTTATTCAGTTAAAGATGACATCAAAGAATGGGTAGGTGTTGAATATGAGAAAGAAAAAAGAAAAAGACTATGAACTCGAACAAGATTTATTTGCGATTTCAAAAGCGAACAGAAGAGTAATGATCATCTTCCTTATCATAATGTTAGCTTTGTGGTGTGTGCCTATTTATTCTTTGTTGAAAGATTCTTTAAAGGTACATGGAATAGAGAACTACTGGTATGTTCTTACAAATGAAGTAAATGGTGTTCCATTTTACCAGTACTTTGTGAATTCCATTATCAATGCTGTATTTGCATCTGCATTACTGGTTCTGATCTGTTCATTTTCAGGATTTGCATTTTCTAAAATTGAATTTGCGGGAAGAAAAGTGATTTATAATCTGGTTTTAATGTGTCTTGCAATTTCAGGACCGATTTTGATTATACCGTTCTTCTATATTTATAAGACTGCACATTTGTATAATACACATTTAGCAATTATTCTTTCGGAGTGTTTGATTACAATTCCGTTTGGAGTACTCATGATGAAAAACTTCTTCGACGGACTTCCGACTGAGTTGATGGAATCAGCAAATGTTGATGGTGCGTCTATCCAGCGTTGCTTTTTCAGTATTTATTTACCATTGGCAAAACCAGCGATCATTAACCTTGCTGTATTGCAGATTATGTGGTCTTTCCAGGATTTCCTTTTCCCATTGATGTTCCTTACGAAAGACAAGGCATATACAACAACGGTTGCAGTGAATGCATTTAAGGGAGCTTATGGAATGACTCCGCAAAATTTGGGACGATATAATGCAGCTCTTGTATTGATATCTATTCCAAGTATCCTGATATTTACTTTCGCACAGAAATTTATTGTAAATGGAATTACTTCAGGTGCGGTAAAAGAATAGACATGAAAGGTTTAATTCTATGAATAAAACATTAAAATATATTTCACCGGCAAAATCATTTACAGAAGCACTACCACTAGGAAATGGATCTCTTGGAGCAATGGTTTATGGAGGCGTTCCGGAGGAAAAAATCACTTTAAATTATGACACATTTTGGTCAGGAACAGGACATAGAGAAGAAAAAGAGATTGATTCAAGTACACTTGAGCAGGCAAGAAAATTAATCTTTGAAGAAAAATTTTGGGAAGCAGAAGAGTATATGAAGAAGAATATGCTCGGATTTTATAATGAATCTTATATGCCTTTAGGAATTCTCAGTTATGTGTTTGAAAAGGTCGATGAACCAAAAGAATATGTGCGATTCCTTGACCTAGAAAATGCTATATTTACTTCAAAATTCAAAAATAATGAAACAGAATATATCTCTAAGATGTTTATATCAAATCCGGCAAAAGCACTTGTAATTAAGATTACAGCCAACGGAATGGACAAATTGGATTTGAAAGTGAAGCTTGATAGCGAAGTGCGGCATACAATCAAGACAGAAAAGGATTGCTGTTTGTATATAAGCGGAAATGCACCGTCTAATGTACAACCTAATTATGTTGCTTGCGAAAATCCGATTATATATGATGAGAAGAATCCAGGAATGGCATTTTGTTGTTATTTGCAGGTTACTCATAAAGGTGGAACGGTTAGTGCAGATTTAGACGGTTTGAAAATTCAAGAAGCTGAAGAAGTAGTGTTTTACTTGACAGCAGCGGATGGATATAAGAAGTACAATCAAAGGATTGAAACGAATCCGGAAGTGTGTGAAAAGAGCTGCGGTAATCAGATTCAGAAGTTGAATTCAAAAACATATAAAGAACTTGAGGAAGAACATATAGCAGATTATCAATCTGTTTATAAAAATGTATCACTTGAATTAGAAGAAATAGAAAATGATCTACCAACAGATGAACGTTTGAAACGTGTTCAGAATGGAAAACAGGATTTGGGGTTGTCATGTCTGTTTTTCCATTATAATCGTTATCTGATGATAGCATGTTCACGAAAAGGAACCCAACCGGCAAATTTACAAGGTATTTGGAGCGAAAGTATAAGACCTGTATGGAGCAGTAACTGGACAATCAATATTAATACCGAAATGAACTATTGGCTTAACGGGCCATGTAATCTAATTGAAAGCTTTACAGCATTTGTAGATTTCGTCGAAGAATTAAGTCATGCCGGAGAAGAAACAGCAAAGAAACAGTGTCATTGTTCAGGTTGGACAGCAAATCATAATGTTGATATATGGAGACAGACTGGTCCAGTAGATGGCGAACCTAAATATGCGTACTGGCCGATGGGCGGTGTATGGTTGTGCTCACAAAGTTATGAATACTATAGATATTCAAGAGATTTGGAGTACTTGAAAAATAAAATATATTCATCATTGAGAGGATCTGTTTTGTTTTGTCTTGATTGGTTACAACAAAGAGAAGATGGACTTTATTATACAGCACCTTCTACCTCACCAGAAAATACATTTAAAGATGGGGAAGGACATGCTTGTGGCGTGAGTTACATGACAACAATGGATTTAGCAATTATAAAAGAATTATTTGCTAACTATTTGGAAGCATGTAATGTTCTTGGAATCAAAGAGGATTTGATCGAACAAGTGAATGAGCGCAGTAAGTTATTACCAAATTATCAGATTGGAAGAACAGGAAAGATTCAGGAATGGATTAAAGATTTCGAAGAATTTGATGTTGGACATCGACATTTCTCTCCGGTATTTGGATTCTATCCGGGACACTCAATAAAGAAAACAGATACTGAATTAGTAAAAGCATGTCAGAAGTTCATAGAAGAAAAGGTTGCAAACTATAAACAGCAAATAGGATGGAGTTGTGCATGGCTCATTAACTTGTGGGCAAGATTAGGTGATGGAACGAAAGCTAATTACTACTATGAAGAGTTGTTACGGCAATCAGTTTATAACAACCTTTTTGACCTTCATCCGCCATTAGGTGAAACGGAAGGAGAACGGGAAGTATTCCAGATCGACGGTAATTTTGGAAGTGCAAGTGCTGTTGCTGAAATGCTTTTGAGTAGTGAAGATGGAAAAATTACTATTCTTCCGGCATTACCAGAGAGTTGGGAAAGCGGAAAAGTAAAAGGTCTTCTGGCTGTAGGTGGAGTTGAGGTGGATATCGCATGGAAAAATAAAAAACCAATTTCGATTTCACTTTGTTCTTCTGTAGATCAGTTTATAAATATTTTTTATGGAAATAAGAAGTTAACGGGAAAAATAGAATTAAAAAAACAGGAGCAACAAATCATAGATCTGCACTCCTGTGAATGGATTTAATCATGTTAATTGACGGATGCTTTCCTTATAATGCATGGTTGGTTTGTGCATTATCGTTTTTGGATAATCAGAGTAGTCACCACAAATACGTCTGTAAAGAAGTTTTCCAGCCTCTGTGCCCATGACATTAGTAGGCTGTTCAGCAAAAGACAGTGGTGGATTTACTACATTTGCAAGTGGAAAGTTATCAAATCCAATAACCGAGATATCATCTGGTATTTTTAATCGTAAATAGTTAATTGCAAGATAAGCACCAATAGTCATATCATAGTTACTGATGAATATGGCTGTTGGTCTTTTTTGGAGTTTGCACAAACGCATCATAGCTTCATAACCACCGTCTATACAGTAATCTCCGCATTGAATATAATCATCTGTAATTGTTAAACCAGCGTTTGTCATCGCTTTTTTATATCCATTTAGACGTCCATTACTAGTATAATGATTCGGACTTCCGGTGATAATAGCAATATCTTTATGTCCCAAATCAATTAAACGTTGAGTAGATTCATATCCCGCCAGTTCATTATCAAGAACGATGCAATCTGTTGCATGATCTTGGATTTCCTGGTCAAGTAGAATCAATGGAATATTACTTTTCTGAATCATTTCAATTTGTTTACCATCGGAGGCGTACGGAATCAGAACGATTCCATCAACCATACGATCAATTAGATACTGAGTTTTTCGCAATTCCATTTTTGCATTGTTGTGGCATTCGCACACAATAACACTATATCCTAAAGGTAATAATGTTGATTCGATTGATGAAATCATAGAAGTACAAAATGTAGAATCTAACATTGGCAACAAAATAGCAACAGAGAAAGATTTTGCATTGCGTAGTCCTTTTGCGATATTGTTTGGATGAAAATTAAGTTCTTTGATTGCTTCTTCTATAGCTAAACGAGTATTTTCTTTTACAGTTTTGCCATTAATGTATTTAGAAACTGTACCGACAGAAAGTCCGGCACGAGCGGCAACATCTCGAATTGTTGAAGCCAATATAATGCCTCCCTTCATAAATATGATAGTCATATAAAAATTTTAGCATAATTAATAAAAGAAATCAAATGTTATGAAAAATGCTTTCTGGATTTTAAACCTATCGAATTCGATATGTTTAAAGTAGAATTAATGATATAAGCAAAAGTAAATGTCCCAATAATCAGTAGATCAATGAATGATTTGCTGATGTTTCTTTATATGAATGAGTTAATCTATGAGTCGTAGTTTAATGGTATCGATTCCGTCATGTTTTGAGGCACTTACGAAAGGATTTGTGATGAAGAAGGAAATCAAAGGTATTCAAGAACACTGATTTATCAATGGTTAGACTGGGTAAGGGAGAATGGAATACAGCAGAGCTTTTTGAAATGGCAAAAGTAGTAAATCCGAAGATCGTTAGGAAAGAAATTAGACGAGCCTAATGCTGCAACAATGGAAGGAATTTTTCGTATTATCCAATCTGTCACATCTCCTAAGGTTGAGCCGCTGAAAGCATGGCTTGCGAAAGTCGGTAGCGAGCGTATCGAGGAAACCATTGACCCGGAGAAAGCCATTGACCGCGCTTTTGCTACATATCTGAAAAAGGGATATGATGAAGACTGGATAAATCAAAGACTCCTGACTATCCGCGTCCGCAAAGAGCTTACAGACGAATGGCAGAAGCGTGGCGTACAGAAGGGAAAAGAGTTTGCTATCCTAACGTAAGTAGGTAATCATCCGTATTACCTACTTACATCAAAAGAACAATTTTAGCAAACTATCTAAAGTTTTCT
>OIZP01000997.1_pt1 | contig 15699 bp, 11 predicted proteins | sample 1588531 | NCBI WGS metagenome assembly OIZP01 (sample SAMN03283283) | human gut metagenome | biome: human-associated habitat; material: feces | host: Homo sapiens | place: Peru | collected 2012 | reverse complement strand
TATCCGCTGCCGGCGGTCATGGTGTCGGTGCGCGGAAAGAACGGGGAGGACAACATCATCACCGTTGCCTGGGCCGGCACGGTGTGTACGAATCCTCCGATGGTATCGATCTCGGTGCGGCCGGAACGCTACAGCTATCAGATGATCAAAGAGAGCGGTGCGTTCGTCATCAACCTGACGACGGAGGACCTCTGCTATGCGACCGACTACTGCGGCGTGCGCTCGGGAAGAGATGTGGATAAGTTCAAAGAGATGAAACTGACGAAAGTCGAGGCGGAGGAGATTTCCGCACCGATGATCGGGGAGTCGCCGGTTAATATCGAGTGTAAAGTGGAGCAGGTGCTCGAACTGGGCTCGCATCACATGTTTCTTGCAAAAGTTGTGGCTGTCCATGCGGATGAGGCATACATGGATGAGCGCGGCCGCTTCGATCTGAACCGCGCGAAACCGATTGTGTATTCCCACGGAGAGTACTTTGGAGTCGGGAAAAAGCAGGGAACCTTTGGCTGGAGCGTGAAGAAAAAATCGAAAACACCTAATATAAAAACAAAAAACCGCCGCTAATCTTTATTTTCTAAAGAATCAGCATGCGAAATTTTATGGTACTTTCGGTAAAAATATACAAAATCGACAAAAATACTGAGTAAATATTAGAAAACGCTACAAAATCATGATTTATTAGAAATTTTTTGCGCGAAATATTGCAAAAACCGGATATTTTATGCTATAATATCAACCAATCGTTGACCTTATAAAATTAAGTGATCCGGAGGACGGGAGAATCCACCGGAGACGCGAGAGAGTGCGGAAATGATTTTCTCCACGCTTTAAGGCTGATGAGAACCGCAGATGGATCTTTTAAAGAAATCTTTCTGCACTACATTAAGGGAGAAATTTCAAGGAGGAAACTAACATGTCATACGTAGATGAGGTTATTGAGTCCGTAGTTGCAAAAAACCCAGCTGAACCGGAATTCCATCAGGCAGTCAAAGAGGTTCTGGAATCTCTTCGCCCTGTTATTGAAGCAAACGAGGAAAAATACAGAAAAGTTGCTCTTCTGGAGAGAATGGTAGAGCCAGAACGTCAGATCAAATTCCGTGTGCCGTGGGTAGACGATAAAGGACAGGCTCATGTAAACACCGGATATCGTGTACAGTTTAACAGTGCAATCGGACCTTACAAAGGAGGAATCCGTCTGCATCCTTCTGTAAATATTGGTATTATCAAATTCCTGGGATTCGAGCAGGTATTCAAAAACTCACTGACCAGCCTTCCGATCGGCGGAGGTAAAGGTGGTTCTGACTTCGATCCGAAAGGAAAATCTGACAGAGAGATCATGGCATTCTGCCAGAGCTTTATGACAGAGCTTTGCAAATATATCGGCGCAGACACCGACGTACCGGCTGGTGACATCGGAACAGGCGCAAGAGAGATCGGCTTCATGTTCGGACAGTACAAGAGAATCCGCGGCGTATACGAAGGCGTTCTGACTGGTAAAGGTTTAAGCTACGGCGGATCCTTAGCAAGAACAGAGGCTACCGGATACGGACTGCTGTACCTGACCCAGGAGCTGCTGAAACTGAACGGCATCGACATCGCAGGCAAGACCGCTTGTGTATCCGGTTCCGGAAACGTTGCAATCTATGCAATCGAGAAAGCTACTCAGCTTGGTGTGAAAGTTCTCACCTGCTCTGATTCCAACGGATGGGTTTACGATCCAGACGGAATTGATGTAGCTGCATTAAAAGAGATCAAAGAAGTAAACCGTGCCCGTCTGACCGAGTACAAGAAATATCGTCCAAACTCCGAGTATCATGAAGGACGCGGCGTATGGGTTGTAAAAGCAGACCTTGCTCTTCCTTGCGCAACTCAGAACGAGCTGCTGCTTGAGGATGCAAAAGCACTGGTAGAGAACGGATGCACCGCAGTATGCGAGGGCGCTAACATGCCTACTACTCTGGAAGCAACCAAATATCTGCAGGAGCACGGCGTAATCTTCGCACCTGGAAAAGCTGCAAACGCAGGTGGTGTTGCAACATCCGCACTCGAGATGTCCCAGAACTCCGAGCGTCTGTCCTGGACCTTCGAAGAAGTTGATGCAAAACTGAAGAGCATCATGATCAACATCACACACAACATGGCTGATGCTGCAAAACGTTACGGCCATGAGGGCGACTATGTAATGGGCGCTAACATCGCAGGCTTTGAGAAAGTAGCTGACGCTATGATGGCTCAGGGAATCTGCTAATCCGATTTTGAGAAATCCAAAGGGATCTCCGGTTAAGACCGGGGGTTCCTTTTTGCATAAAAGATAGAAGAAACACAGAAAAACAACGAAAATTACAGGGTACAAAAAACATTACATTTTGCAACGAGACTAGACAGAAGAAATAGACTTTCACGCGGTACCGTGTAAATAAAACGACAGAATATGCGAGTAAGCTGTATTATTATGCATAAATGCAATATACAGGTAAGATAAAAACGTAAGAAAAAAATATTTTATGTTCAGAAATAGAGCGTATAGTAAACAAAAATAATGCAAAAATAATGAAAAGCAGAAGTTGACAAGGGCTTGTGTGAGAAATATAATTATTTATGTATGGATAAAGAACTTGTCTGCATTAATATGTAATGAATTTGCATACAGGGAAGAGAAATCCCGGAATGGATTGGCAGGTTTTGGGGCAGCACCATAAGGAAGAGGAAGAGAAGATGACATTAAAAGATTGCTACATGCAGATGGGAGCAGATTACGAGGGAACCGTTCAGCGGCTTCGCAGTGAATCTCTGATTCAGCGGATCATTTTAAAATTTCCGCAGGATCCGAGCTATCAGGAGCTTTGCCAGGCACTGGCGGACGGAAACATTGAGGTTGCATTCCGTGCAGCTCATACATTAAAAGGCGTGTGCCAGAATCTTGGTTTTAACAATCTGTACGAGCCAAGCGCCGAGCTGACCGAGCGGTTAAGACCGCTGCAGGAGACCGAGACGGATGATCTGATGCAGAAGGTGACAGAGGAATATAACCGCACCGTAAAAGCGATTGAGGATTTCCAGAACGCTTAAATTGAAGGAAGAAAACAAGGAGACATCGATCTGTGAGACGAGGAATACAGACCGGTGTTCTTTTTTGTGGAATTCTGTACAAGATGCGGGTTGACGGAAAAAAAAAAACATGATAATCTTTTTACATAAAAGCACAGCTTATGAAGCAGACTTGTTTGAGAAGAAAAACTTATGATTATCTATAAGAAAAAATGGGTATACTTTTTAGAAAAATTCCGGCTGTGCAGGGCATATTCCATACCGAAAGGCAAGGCAGCCCAAATCTACAAAAGCAGGAGAAAAGCAATGAAAAAAGAAAAAAGTTCAGCTATGGGAACCCCGTACACCTTTGAAGGACGGATTCCGCTGAAGCAGGCAATTCCGCTTGGATTGCAGCACGTAATGGCGATGTTCGTAGGAAACCTCACCCCGCTTCTGATTATCATGGGAGCGTGCGGTCTGACGGCGGATGCGGGCTACGGTGCACTTCGTACGGCTCTTTTGCAGAATGCAATGACAGTAGCCGGTATTGTAACACTGGTACAGATGTTTTCGATTGGACCGATCGGCGGTAAAGTGCCGATTGTTATGGGTACATCTTCTGGATTCCTCGGCGTATTCAAGAGCGTGACAGCCGTGCTGGGACAGGGCGCGCTGACGTACGGCGCTATCCTTGGTGCGACAATTGTCGGCGGTCTGTTTGAGGGCGTGCTTGGCGTCTGTTTAAAGCCGCTTCGTAAATTTTTCCCGTCGGTTGTTACCGGTTGCGTCGTTATGGCGATCGGTCTTTCGCTGATTCCGGTTGGAATCAATTATCTCTGCGGCGGTTCCGGAACGAACGATTACGGTTCCATACAGAACCTGTTCCTTGGCATGGTCGTTCTGATTGTAACGCTGGCACTGAAGCACTTTACAAATCCGAAGGGAATCTTAAGCACGGCTTCAATTCTGATCGGTATTTTAGTCGGCTACGCGGTAACTATTATTATGACCATGGTTCTGCCGCATACCGGAACGGCGGTTCTTGAGGATGGAAGCACTGTTTCCTATACATATTCCTGGGTTGTCAATTTCCAGCAGGTAAAAGATGCGTCCTGGTTCGCACTCCCTGGTATTGCAGGCTTTGGAAAACTGGCTGAGGTAAAACCAGTCTTCCGTGTGGAGGCAATTCTCCCGGTAGCGATCATGTTCATCGTAACAACCGTTGAGACGGTCGGCGATATCTGCGCCTGCGTAGAGAGCGGTATGGACCGCGAGGCAACCGATTCTGAGCTTTCCGGCGGTATCATCTGCGACGGTCTCGGATCCAGCTTTGCAGCAGCACTCGGCGTTCTCCCAAATACTTCTTTTGCACAGAACGTCGGCATTATTTCTATGACAAAAATCGTAAACCGTATGGCACTTTCCTGCGGAGCCATTTTCCTGATCCTCTGCGGACTCTGCCCGAAGATTGCAGCATTTGTATCCATTATGCCGCAGTCCGTACTCGGCGGTGCAGCCGTTATGATGTTTGCGTCGATTCTGGTTTCCGGTATCCAGCTCATCACAAAAGAGCCGATTACGAGCCGTGAGATCACGATCGTTTCTGTTGCACTGGGTCTTGGCTACGGTCTTGGATCCACAGCAGGAGCAACTTCCGAGCTTCCTTATTATATCCAGCTGATCTTCGGCGGCTCCGGTATTGTTCCGGCAGCTGTTGCGGCGATTGTGCTGAATATTATTATTCCAAAAGAGAAGAAAAAAGCAGAATAAAGAAGAGATAATTAAAAAAGAACCTCTTAGTTTTTCCTGGAAGGAGCCTTCTGGAGAGAAATTAAGAGGTTCTTTTTCTGGACAAAACGTCGGAACAAGTGTAGAATATACAAAATGACGGAAAAACGGATTGGAAATTAGTCGAGATTAAAAGAAATACCAATATCAAAAAAGTCAAGATTGACTATAAATTTGAAAATAGTGTATAAAATCGACAATATGAAGTAAAAAAATGAAATAAATTGTGAAAAATATATAAAAAGTGCTTGCCAAAACGGGTGGAAGAGAGGTATAATCATTGCATAAAAAAGTGTGACGAAAATGTGAAAGTTTTAGGCAAAACGTATGATTGCAAAAGAAAGATGATTCGTCAGCCTGGACAAAAACAACAACGGAACACACCAAAAAGAACGTAAAACACAAGGAGGACACCAAATGAAAAAGAAAGTAATTTCTGCATTATTGGCAAGCACCATGATCGTAAGCCTGGTTGCATGCGGCAGCACAGGCGGCGACAGTTCTGACGCAAGCAGCAAAGGAAGCGACACAACAGCAATAAGCACCGCAGGCGGCGACGATGCAGCAACTGCTGAATCAGGCAGCGGCTCCGGGGATTCCGCAGCTTCCGCTGACTGGATCGAATCTTCTACACTGGAAGATGACGCTGTACCTGGAGAAAATGACGACAGAGCATTCGAGAAATTCGATCATGTCGTAGAAGTACATTATGGATATCAGATCGACCCGAAGGATACTACACTTCCGGACGGCGACTCCGTAGATAACAACCAGTACACCAGATACCTTCTGGACAATTACAACATCAAAGTTGTCTGCGACTGGACAGCAGGTAATACTGCAGACTTCCAGCAGAAAGTTTCTCTGGCAATCGCATCTGCTTCCCTTCCGGATGCAGTTATCGCACCGACCCGTAACTACCTGGTACAGGCCGCAAGAGCAGATCTTCTTGCAGACCTCTGGCCGGAGTTCAACCAGTACGCATCCAAACAGGTAAAAGAGATCATCGAGACCACCGAAGGACGTGCCATCAACAACGCAACGGTTGACGGAACCTTCTGTGCACTGCCGAACGTGTCTGTAGATACCGACGGTGTTTACCTGTATTTCATCCGTCAGGACTGGCTGGACAAGTTAGGACTGGAAGTTCCGAAGACAGTTGACGAACTTGGCGAAGTAGCTCAGAAATTTAAAGATGCAGGTCTCAGCCCGGATTACGCTATTGCAGGTATCGACAACGGCGGAAGAACCTACTCCAACTTCCTGAACTCCTCCAACAATGGATACGGCTTCGATGCTGTATATCAGGCATTCAACGCAACACCGGGATATTTCCTGAAAGATGATTCCGGCGAGCTGTATTGGGGAACTACAACAGATGAGATGAAAGAAGCCCTTACCACTCTGCATGACTGGTATGAAAAAGGCCTCATCAACCCGGAGGTTGGAACCACAACCAACGGCGACAATGCAAACAATGTTAAGAACGGAACCTGCGGTATCTTCATGGGACCATGGTGGAGCCTTGGATATGGTAACCCGGATTCCTTCCGTAACGATAACAACGCAAACTGGCAGGCATATCCGCTGTACACCAAAGATGGTGAGTGGAATATTCATATGAAAGACGTTGGAACTACCTATACAATGGTGAACAAAAACGCATCCGATGATGTGAAGAAAGCCATTGTCATCATGAACAACGTACTCGTTCGTGATGAGTCTACCTTCGATACTTCCGTAGCAATCGGCTGGTATCCGCTGCGTAACACCATGGCGGCTACTGACGAGTGCGAGTATGAGTATGATGCACTGATGAGTATCCTCAAGGGCGAAGCATCTGCAGATGATTATCAGCAGGGCGGAAGCAAATTTAACGGTCTGTACAAAAACCTTGCAAACGATGCTGCAACTTTGAAAGACGTTATTTCTGAGGATTATGACGGATCCAGAGACCTGGCAATAAGTGATATGGATGTCAATACTAACAACGGACAGTTCAATAGATTCTATGCACTGCTGATCGGTGACCGTCCATATGCAACACTTGAGCCGGATCATAAGATCTACTCCGAGCTGTATTACACTATCGATGGAATGGATACCTACTGGACCCAGATCTCTGACCTGGAAGATAAGAGCGTCCTTCAGTTTATCACCGGTGCAAAGAGCCTTGACGAGTGGGATCAGTTCTGCACTGACTGGCATGTACAGGGCGGCGATCAGATCCTTGAGCTGGTAAAGGATTACCTGGCTGAGTAACTTATGTAAATGTATGATGTGGAGGGTGGGGTACAGGAAAACCTGTACCCCATCACTTTAAAAAAATGACATCAAAGGAGGATCTTGCCGTGAAGAAGAAAAAAGGCCATCTTGGGCTGTCAAATTCCTTTCACTATACGTTAATGGTTCTGCCGGGTTATATCTGGCTGTTCATGTTTTCCATCGTCCCGATGGTCGGTATTGTAATGGCATTCCAGGATTACAATCCGAGTAAAGGATGGTTCGGCTCTCCGTGGGTAGGCATGAAATGGTTTAAATACCTGACGGTTATCCCGGATGCAAAACGGGCACTTGTCAACACACTGATCATTGCAATTGCAAAGGTTATCCTGAATATCATCATTCCGCTGGTGTTCGCACTGCTGCTGAATGAGGTAAAGAATATGAAGTTCAAAAAGACGGTTCAGACGATTGTATATCTGCCGCACTTCGTATCCTGGGTTATCCTGGCAAACATCATCACCAATATCCTTGGTGCAAACGGAATCTTCAATACCGTCCGCAGTGCATTCGGTGCAACGGATACGGTTCTTCCAATGACGATACCAGGTATTTTCCGTCAGTTACTGATCGGAACCGATGTATGGAAAGAGTTTGGTTACAACGCAGTTATTTATCTGGCAGCCCTGACCGGCATCAGCCCGAGCCTTTATGAGGCAGCTGCTATCGATGGTGCAAGCCGCTGGAAACGGGTATGGCACATCACCATCCCGGGTCTGGTTCCGACTATCGTCCTTCTGACCACACTGGCAATGGGCAACGTTCTGAATGCTGGTTTCGACCAGGTATTCAACATGTACAACCAGCTGGTTATTGAAACTGGTGATATCATTGATACATACGTATACCGTGTTGGTATTACAAACATGCAGTTCTCGCTGGCTACTGCAGCAGGTCTCTTCAAATCTGTTGTCAGCTTCGTGCTGGTTGTTACTTCTTATGTTTGTGCTTACAAGTTTGCTGATTACAAGATTTTCTAAGGAGGGCAGAAATTATGATAGAAAGCAAGAGTTTTGGCAGCAAAGCGTTTAAAGTCATAAATGCCATCATCCTGATTCTCCTGGCATTCAGCTGTTTTTATCCGTTATGGTATACGTTCTGCGTATCCATTTCTTCGAAGGCAGCCGCTGAGGGTGGTCTTGTAACTGTTTACCCGATCGGATCGAACGTAAAATCCTACAGCCTGATCATGGGTGATTCCGCATTCTGGAATTCCTTCTGGATTTCCATCAAACGAGTTGTCATCGGAACCGTATGGACCATGGTTGTCCTGATCATGATGTCCTATCCGCTGGCAAAGAGCAAAACAGAGTACAAACCGAGAAACGTCCTGATGTGGATCCTGGTATTCTGTATGCTGTTCAATGGTGGTACCATTCCGTGGTTCATCACCGTTAAAAACTATGGTATGATCGATACCATGGCAGCGCTGGTTCTGGCTGGTTCTGTTCCGGTATTCAACGTACTCCTTATGATGAACTTCTTCCGAGGTATCCCAGGAGACCTTGAGGAGGCAGCCCGTGTAGACGGTGCCGGCCCGTGGCGTATCCTGTGGCAGATCGTAGTTCCGTGTTCCAAACCGGTTATCGCAACCATCGTCCTCTTCACATCTGTTGGTTACTGGAACGAGTATTTCCAGGGCCTGGTATTAATGAACAAGGAGACGAACTATCCGTTACAGACCTACATCCGTCAGATCTCCGTTCAGATCCCGGTAGGCGTAACCCTGACCGCAGAGCAGTATCAGCAGTTAGCACAGAACTCCAACAAATCTCTGGAGGCAGCAAAGGTATTCATCGCCCTTGTTCCTATGCTGATTGTATATCCGTTCCTGCAGAAATACTTTGTAACCGGTATTACACTGGGAGCAGTAAAAGAATAATGAAATACACGAAAAGCGGCTTTCTGAAGCGAAACAGAAAGCCGCTTTTTTTGTGCTTTTCTGCGATGGAAAACGGGGGTGGTTTCCGCAGGTTTTTCTTGCGTCCGTGGGGAAAACAGCGTAAGATAAAGAGGTATTGAGACAAAAAAGCAAATTGCTTTTGGAGAAGTGATGCTGCGTCTGAAAACACCGGAGCATCTGAAAAATTTACGAGACAGCAGGAGGAATAAATCTTGAATAAACGGAATATTATCTTAATAGGAATGCCGGGAGCCGGCAAAAGCAGCGTTGGTGTTATTCTTGCAAAGGTGTTGGGATATGAGTTTATTGATACGGATCTTGTGATCCAGCATCGGGAGAAACGTCTTCTGCGCGAGATCATTGCGGATGAAGGAAATGAAGGCTTTCTTGCGATTGAGAATGAAGTCAATGCGACACTGGAAGCCGACAAAAGCGTCATCGCGCCGGGCGGCAGTGCCATTTACGGAAAAGAGGCGATGGAGCATTTTAAAGAAATTGGAACCATCGTTTACCTGAAGCTGTCGTATGAGGATCTGGCGAAACGTCTCGGAAACCTGAAAGGACGCGGCGTCGTGCTGAAAGAGGGCCAGACGCTGAAGGATCTCTACGATGAGAGAAGTAAATTATATGAGCAGTATGCCGAGATTACGGTTGACGAGAGCGGAAAGGATATCCAGGGCACGATCCTGGCGCTCCGCGAGCAGATCGGCATGTAAAACAGAATTGGTGGAATATTCAGGGAAATTTTAAAAACATACGATTATATCATAATAAGGGAAATGTTCTGACAGTTAAAAATTACATATAACGTTTCTCTGAATATTCCTGACCGGAAACGATGGAAAAAGACGGAAATAGCACATAATGTATTAAAATTGATTTACAAAGTATTAGATTTGAGTTAAGATAAGGGGAGACTGAAAAATAACTGCGGGGAGCAGTGCGTTTCAGCGTATCCGGAGTGTGTAAAAAACAGGAAAAAGACTTTGATTCGTTAGATATTGGATAAAACACACTCGTTAAGTATGAGAAAGAAAATTTGAGGTGAATATATGGAACAGTATGTCATCAGAGGTGGAAATCCTCTTGTGGGCGAAGTGGAAATCGGGGGAGCAAAAAACGCGGCGCTTGCAATTCTTACGGCAGCAACGATGACCGATGAGACGGTCCTGATCGAAAATCTGCCGGATGTCAGTGATATTAATGTACTTCTGGAAGCAATCGCAGAGATTGGGGCCACCGTGGACCGCATCGACCGCCACACCGTGCGGATCAATGCATCGACCATCGGGGATCTGAGCGTTGATTATGAATATATCAAAAAAATCCGTGCGTCCTACTATCTCCTGGGCGCTCTTCTTGGTAAATACAAAAAAGCGGAAGTTCCGCTGCCGGGCGGATGCAACATCGGAAGCCGTCCGATCGACCAGCATTTAAAAGGATTCCGCGCACTCGGTGCAGAAGTCAATATCCGTCACGGCGCAATTATGGCGAGCGCATCGGATCTGCACGGCAGCCACATTTTCATGGATATGGTTTCCGTCGGAGCAACCATCAATGTGATGATGGCAGCGTCTATGGCAAGAGGAAACACAACGATTGAGAATGCCGCAAAAGAGCCGCATGTTGTCGATGTGGCAAACTTTCTGAACAGCATGGGAGCCAACATCAAAGGAGCCGGAACCGATGTCATCCGTATTAAAGGTGTCGATACCCTGCACGGAACGAGCTATGCGGTTGTACCGGATATGATTGAGGCTGGTACGTACATGTTTGCAGCAGCAGCTACCAAAGGTGATGTGCTGGTAAAAAATGTGATTCCGAAGCATCTGGAGGCCACAACGGCGAAGCTTGAGGAGATCGGCTGCGACGTGGAAGAGTTTGACGATGCGATTCGTGTGAGCGCAAGCAGACGCCTGGGCAGAACACACGTAAAGACACAGCCGTACCCGGGTTATCCGACCGATATGCAGCCGCAGATCGCGGTTACACTGGCACTGGCAAACGGTACGAGTATTGTAACAGAGAGCATTTTTGAAAACAGATTTAAATACGCTGACGAGCTGGCACGCATGGGTGCCTGTATTAAAGTAGAGGGCAACACAGCGATCATTGACGGCGTGGAGAAATTTACCGGAGCAGAGGTTTCCGCACCGGACCTTCGTGCAGGCGCAGCACTTGTCATTGCAGGTCTTGCAGCAGAGGGTGTTACCGTGGTGGATGATATTGTATACATTCTGCGCGGATACGAGGATTTCGACGGAAAGCTCCGCGGACTGGGCGCTGAGATTGAGCGCGTGAACAATGCGAAGGATATTCAGAAATTCCGGCTGAGAGCGTAAAAACAGCATAAAACAAATGTTGACAAAAAGGACGGTGCAATAAAAGGTATCGTTCTTTTATTTTACTTTATTGCGAAGAAATTGGCTTAAATTTTACTACTATTATTGTGAATTATTATTACCTTTCAAAGCTGAGGCGGTCAGTATTGGTAAAAAAAGATATTTAAAAATATACAAATTTATGATATATTGAATACAAAAACGTTACCGATTATACATTTTGACTAAAAATAATAAAAACCAGAGGGGGACAATATATGTCTAATGAAGCAGAAACACAATATAATCCGCAATGTGGGGTGCGAAGAACAATTTTTTCAGATGAGTATGATTTTCTCACAAAAATTGAATCAGTGTGTGCCAAAGAAGATGGAATACATTTTTTTGTACGTACATGGAAAGACCGTATAGCCACAGTTCGTATTACATTTTTGACACCATCGGTATTCAGATTTGTGATGGTGCCGGAGATGACTGCAAAAAGCCACAGACAGACGGTAGTCGAAGATGTACCTGAATCGGAGTTTGAAACAAAAAATGCAGAATTTACAGAAAATGAAGATCTGTATATATATGAAACAAATCAGTTAAGTCTTCATTTTTCAAAAAACTACTGGGAAATGTCCATATATCAGAATGGAAAATTATTGACGAAAGAACAGGCTTTTGACACTAATGTCGATAACCGTTGGAAACAGCTTCCAACAGGATTTAGAGTAGATGCATCTGGAAAAAGTATAGCCTCATTTGAAAAGTTTGTATTATTCTCCGATGAGCAATTTTGGGGATTTGGAGAGAAGTTTACACATTTTAATAAACGTGGACAAAGAATAGAGTGTTGGCAAAAAGATGCATTGTCTACTAATACGGAGGATTCATATAAAAGTCATCCGTATTTTACAAGCAGCCGGGGATATTCAGTATTGTTAAATACATTTACGCGTTCATCATTTGATATGGGTGCTTCATCATGGATCAGTTATCAGATGGGCAGTGACGATCCTATTCTGGATTATATTTTCCTGGCAGAAGAAAGCAAAGACTATAAGAAGCTGTTGCAGCAGTATTTGCAGATTACAGGGCAGATACCTATGATTCCACAGTGGGCTTTTGGTTTCTGGATGTCAAAATGCTCTTATATGAGCCGTAAAGAAGTCGAGGATGTTGTTGCTGATGCTGAAAAATTTGGAATAGGTATCGATGTAATTCATATCGATGGCTGGCAGAGGCAGGATATGTCTGGTGTATGGGAATGGGATACAGAACGTTTCCCTGAACCGGAAGAAATGATTAAAGAATTAAATAAAAAGAACATACATTTAAGTCTTTGGAATTATCCGTACTTGCAGGAAGATTCGCCGGCATTTAAGGAACTGGCAGAACGTGGATTTTTTATAAAAGATAAAGAAGGGCATCCTGCAATGTTTAAAGCGACTGCAGATTCAGAGTTTTTGTGTGCCTGCTTTGATTTCACAAATCCGGAATTTCTGGCATGGTATGAGGAACGTGTGAAAAAAATCGTCAGAATGGGTGTATCAGTGATAAAAACAGATTTCTCTGAAGCAGTACCTGAAGATGTTGTATTTTACAATGGCATGAGCGGGCGAGAAGGACATAATCTTCTGACGTATCTGTATGCAAAAAATATTTACACATGGATGAAAGAAATTTGCGACGAACGTGGGGAATTGCCAATGCTTTGGGGACGCAGTGGGTATGTGGGTTCTCATACGATCCCGGCAGCATGGGCAGGAGATTCTTCCAGTGATAAAGCAAGTCACAGTGCAATCCTTCAGGCCGGACTTGGGATGGCTATGTCTGGTGTATCTTTCTGGGGTTATGATCTTGGCGGATTTTATAATACAGGTTATATCGGAAATGAGGAGCGTCCGAATGTAGAAGATTACCTTTCCTCTGTGCAGATGGGATTGTGGATGCCATTATCCAGAGCGCACGGTAAAACACCGCGGGAACCATGGCAGTATGGAGATATGGCATTAAAAGAAGTAAAAAAATGGATTAACTTCAGACATCGACTTGTGCCATATCTTTATCACACAGCCTGCCAGAGTCATCAGTCTGGTATTCCAATGATTCGTCCGCTTGTGATGGAATATCCGAAAGATCCAATCGCAAAGACACAGAATCTGTCTTATATGCTTGGTGATGCATTGCTTATTTCACCCGGATTTGACAGAGATGAATATGAACTGTATCTTCCGGAAGGCCGGTGGCAGGATATTGAAAGTAAAGAAGTATATGAGGGAATGACATTTGTTCATATAGAAAACAAAGCTTTTGCTGATGGTGGTACATCTCTTCGGGTTTTCCAGAAAGAAGGAACAAGTATACCATTGTTTGCTCAAAAAGAAGTATTGCATGTACCTGCACAACTATGGAAACAGGAAGATCTTGAATTTATGACATTTCAGAAAAAAGATGTTGATTAGCTATTGTGCACAAAATAGATGCATAAAAATATGAAAAATGAGTAAAAATAAAAAAGCTGGAATAATAAGAACTGACTTGACAAAAGAGATTTATCTGTGCTATATTCAACTACAGTTGTAGTGTGTAACTCGATTTTTGGAGGCATTAACTATACATAACAGGAATTGTTTATGTGGGTTAGTGTCTCTTTTTTGTACTCTGTTTCAGAAAAAGGGTACAGACCGGCTAAAAAGATGCAAAACCGCAGAAACTCTTCTTGTAAAAAGTATAAACTACACAAGGAGTAAAAAAATGAAGGACAAAATTTTTAGTGTTCTGCAGCGAGTGGGAAGAAGCTTTATGCTCCCGATCGCAATCCTTCCGGTAGCCGGACTTTTACTGGGAATCGGAAGCTCATTTACCAATGCAACCACGATTGAAACGTACGGTCTGACAAGCTTGCTCGGCAACGGCACAATTCTTCATGCGCTGCTGGTGATCATGAACAAAGTAGGAAGTGCGGTGTTTGATAACCTGCCTCTGATTTTTGCGGTAGGTGTTGCAATTGGTATGGCAAAGAAGGAAAAAGAGGTTTCTGCCCTGTCAGCCGTTATTGCGTATTTTGTTATGAATACAGCGATTAACGCAATGCTGACTATTACGGGTCAGATTCTGGAAAACGGAGAAATTGCAGAATCCGTTCTGGAAGGAACCATCACTTCTGTCTGCGGTATTCAGTCGCTGCAGATGGGTGTGTTTGGCGGTATTATTGTCGGCCTTGGAGTCGCAGCACTTCATAATCGATTTTACCGGATCCAGCTTCCGAACGCACTTTCTTTCTTTGGAGGTACTCGTTTTGTACCGATTATTTCTACGATCGTCTATATGTTTGTGGGAATTATAATGTATTTTGTATGGCCGGTTGTACAGAACGGCATTTATGCGCTGGGTGGCCTGGTAACCGGCTCCGGTTATGTCGGAACGCTGATTTTCGGTCTGATTAAACGGGCACTGATTCCATTTGGTCTGCATCACGTATTCTATATGCCGTTCTGGCAGACAGCAGTCGGAGGTACCATGGAAGTGGCAGGACAGATGGTGCAGGGCGGACAGAATATTTTCTTCGCACAGCTTGCGGATTCTGCGAATGTCGCACATTTCAGTGCAGATGCAACGAGATATTTCTCCGGAGAATTTATTTTTATGATTTTCGGACTTCCGGGAGCGGCACTTGCCATGTACCATTGTGCGAAACCGGAGAAGAAAAAAGCAGCAGGCGGTTTGCTTCTTTCCGCAGCACTTGCGTGTATGGCAACCGGTATCACAGAACCGTTGGAATTCTCTTTCCTGTTTGTTGCACCGGCGTTGTTTGTCGTGCAGGTTATTCTTGCGGGAACAGCTTATATGATCGCACACATCCTGAATATCGCAGTAGGTCTTACCTTTTCCGGCGGACTTCTGGACTTCTTCCTGTTCGGTATTTTGCAGGGAAATGAAAAGACAAGCTGGATGAGGGTGATTCCGGTCGGCATTCTTTATTTCTTCCTCAAATTCATCTATATGCGAAAGTGTCAGCTTGCCGACTGATGTTTCTTTAGCCTTTGAAGATGCCTTTTGTCCTGCATTTCTGCCGAATACAATTATATCCAGCAGCGAGTTACCCATAAGTCTGTTTCTGCCGTGTATTCCGCCTACTGCCTCACCGGCTACATATAGATTTTCTACTCCGGACATACCGTCGGAGTTGATATCGATACCGCCGTTTTGATAGTGAAGAGTAGGATATACCAGAATAGGCTCTTTGCGTATATCTATTCCGTACTTGCCGAACATACGCATCATAGCCGGAATACGTTTTTCGATAGTACCCTCGCCGTTTTTCAGCTCAATCATAGGAGTATCCAGCCATACGCCCACACCGTC
>OIZP01000991.1_pt1 | contig 15768 bp, 11 predicted proteins | sample 1588531 | NCBI WGS metagenome assembly OIZP01 (sample SAMN03283283) | human gut metagenome | biome: human-associated habitat; material: feces | host: Homo sapiens | place: Peru | collected 2012 | reverse complement strand
TAGGTAACAATATGGAAACGAGCGGACTTCTGCTCGTTTCTGTATTTTGCAATATACAAAGAATGCCTTTAAATATCGGCAAAGATAAGACAAATCCCCGTAAGACAATACCTTTTGCCCTATTTTTATATTATCTTAAGATTTGGAGATACCTATATCAAAAACAGAATAATTTATTATATAAAAAAGAATCGCCATTTATGAGAGATTTCATAAATGACAATTCTTATTTACTTATGGTTGTTATCTCCAAATTGGATTTTCCTCCCATCCTCTTGTGAAGCCGATCATGTAAATAGGGATGTTTGGGTATGAAACAAAAAGATTCTTTATATCCTGCTTAATAGTGTTATCTGAACAAATTGCATTGCACAGATATAAAAGACAAGATATTACACCAAAAGCTCGTTTACGTTGGTGTTCTGTTAAGTCTGAAAGCATCCAATCATCCCTATGGCGGTTAATGTTGGTCGGTTTCTTGGAAAATATCTTATACCACATTCTTGAATGGTGTGCAATGATATTTCGCAAGACAGAAATAGCTTCTAACCAACTTGAAAGCTCTCGGGCAGAATACAAACCGAATTCGTTTGCTATTTTCGACTTTAACGGAGATTGATTCAAGAGGTTTTTGTACATTTTGGAAAGAGTTCCAAAGGTGGCTGTTTCAAAAATCATCCACGCATCTGGATTGTCTCCATCCAAAGTGTTCTTGTCCCAATTGGGATGGTCTATAATATATTGACGCACAAAAGGGTCCGAGTTTCTTTCAAACTCGTATTTCATATCCAACACCAAGTTCGTATGAAACTGCTGATTGTTGAAAAGAGAACCATTCAGATACCACAATCCTGTATTTGTTGCCAAGGAGAGTGTAGTTATAAATTTTGTACGCAATCCAACTTCCAAGATTTCAACTGCGCCAAAAAGGATGTTACGCAACTTCTTGTCAAACTCATATCGGACTATGACATTGTCGAAATTTGCACCATTTATGAAATGTTCTGCATTGGCATCCAACATATCCACCCAATAATATTTCAAGCGGAAATAGCTAATTCTTGACAAATATGAAATGGCATTTTGTTCATCATTGAATACCATGCCCTTTTCTTTAAGTCTGCATAATTGCTCTTGTATAGTTCTTGGTCTCTGATTCATATAACTATAATATAAAAAATGACTCGCTTGCAGTTCTGATGGGATGCAAACGAGTTCTGTTGCTGCAAAAGTACAAATAAAAAATGGATAATACAAAGTTTTTGCAAGAAAATCTGCTAAAAATAAAAAAATCAATACATATTTTTGTTTGTTTTGTATTCAGACATAGTCCTTCAAACAGTTTTATTGATTAATGTCGCAATTTCATGCAATATATTTAATTGCCTATCGTTCATTAGAATATAACATAAAAGTATAAATCCTCTCAAATCAGATATAAATTGAACTACGAAAACATGTAAAAATGTACGGCATTTTATAAAATTATCCGTAGAATATTACCGCATTTGTTTTACCAAAACACAGTTGTTTGCGAACACACAAAAAAAAGTGAAATAAAAATTTCATTTTAACAGGATTGTAATTGGGTGCAACGAAAAATATAATTGTCTTCAATGTGTAATCGTCTTAGGACAAATTATTAATTAAATCAATATTATATGAACTTAAAACGAATATCAGCGTCATGCTTTTGTTTGCTGTTGGCTGGACAAATGGCAGTTTTTGCTCAGACTGTCAGCTTCGGTTCAAACAAGGTAACGCTCAAGTCTGCTTTTGAGAAGATAGAGCAGTCTTCCAAGTACAAGGTTGCGTACAATTCTTCTCAGTTGGATGCTAACCGCACAGTCACATTAACCAAAAAAAGTGATGATGTATTTGGTATGTTGAACCAATTGCTCAAGGGTACAAATTGTACTTATGAATTGGAAGGCAACTACATCGTCATTAAGTCTCAGCAAAAAGGAAAAGCTCAAAGCCATGGTAAGAAAATCAAGGTAAAGGGTGTTGTAAAAGATGAAACTGGCGAGCCAGTTATCGGAGCAACAGTCATGGAAAAAGGCTCTGCCAATAATGGAGTAATTACCGATTTGGATGGTAATTATACGATTGAGATTGCCTCTGATGGTTTGTTGGCTGTATCTTATATCGGTTGCAAAGATCAGGAAATTAAAGTAAATGGCCGAGAAGTTATCAATGTCAATTTGGCTGATGATAACAAGGTACTCGACGAAGTAGTTGTTGTTGGTTACGGTGTGCAGAAAAAGCGCGACGTATCTACTGCTGTGTCTTCTGTAAAGGCTGAGGCTCTTGCCAATAATCCATCTACAGACTTCCGTCAGGCTCTGGCAGGTAAGATGCCTGGTGTCCAGGTAACAGTACCAAGTGGTGACCCTGAGGGTAGCGTAAGTATTCGTGTACGTGGTGTAAGCACCGTAAATGCAGGTAGTGACCCTCTCTATGTTGTAGATGGTGTGCCAATGGAGCGTGGCTTTGCCAACTTGAATACGAATGATATTGAGTCTGTAGAAGTTTTGAAAGATGCTTCTGCAGCAGCTATCTATGGTAGCCGTGGTTCTAATGGTGTTGTTCTCGTAACTACCAAGAAGGGTACTTCTGATAAGCTCTCAATTTCTTATGATGGATATGTAGGTATACAGAACGTATCTAAGAAATTGGATATGATGAACGCTTACGAATATGCAGAATTCGTAAAAGATGCACACGATAACGCATATTTGGATAAGAATCCTAATGGAAGTGCAAGTGATCCAAATAGTTCACGTAAAGAAGGTTACATGAAGATTCCTGATATGTTAGTTCCATATTTGGAGGGAAAGACTGGACTTACTGATACAGATTGGCAGGATGCGATTTTCCGTAGTGCAATGACAACAGGTCATAATATTTCTCTTTCTGGTAAATCAAATAGTATCAATTATTTCGTATCAGGTAACTATATGAAGAAAAATGGTATTATTATTGGTTCAGATTTTGAAAAGTATGGTGGTCGTTTGAATCTCTCTGGTCAGCACAAGCGTTTGAAGTTTGGAGTTAATTTTGCTCCTTCTTACTCTGTTTCTAACTCTGTAAATGCTTCTGGCGCAAACGGAATCGTTCAGTCTGCATTGATGATGCCTCCTATTTTCCCTGTTTATAATCCAGACGGCTCTTATAATTATCAGGGTAATGGTTTCTTGCGTATCGGTACTGACTATCAGATTAACGAGGTGTTGAACCCTGTTGCTATGGCTCGCTTACAGTCAAATGTTACTGATCGTATGTCTATTACAGGTAAGGCATTTGCAGAATTGGAACTCATGAAGGGACTTTCTTATAAGTTCTCTATGGGTGGTGATTATTATGGTGCTCATAATGATAAATATCGTCAGTCTGCTTTGCCTTTGAAGGGAAAGAATTACTATGATACTCCTTCTAATCCAAAGGGTTACAGTTCTTCTTCTTTCTACTTCAATTGGTTGATAGAGAACCAGCTTACTTATACTACAACAATTAATAAGAAGCACAATATTTCTGCAGTCTTGGTACAGTCTGCTCAGAAAGAGACAATGAAGTCTGATAATGTTACGGCAACAGATTACCCTAACGACTACATCCATACAATAAATGGTGGTACTGTAACTGAGGGTGGTTCAGACAAGACTCAGTGGTCTATCGCTTCTTATTTGGCTCGTGTTCAGTACAACTACGAGGGACGCTATATGCTTTCTGCAGCAATCCGTACTGATGGTTCATCACGTTTCGGCAAGAACAACCGTTGGGGGTACTTCCCATCTGCTTCTGCTGCTTGGCGTATCAGCGATGAGCAGTTCTTCAAGAATGTGAAGGAATTGTCTTTCATCAATGACATGAAAATTCGTGCCAGCTATGGTGTGACAGGTAACTTCCAAATTGGCGATTACGACCATTTGGCAACCATGTCTATAGATAACTATATTCTTGGCAATGGTTTAGCTTATGGCTACAAGCCTGATAATATCAAGCGTGATGATTTGAGCTGGGAGAAGAATCAGATGATCAATGCTGGTATCGATATTCAGATGTTTGATGGTTATTTAGGTGTTTCTATTGATTACTATAATACCAATACATCTAATATGTTGCTTTATGTACCAGTACCTCTCTTGACTGGTTATAGCACCTCTCTTCAGAATCTGGGTAAGGTAAACAACCGTGGTTGGGAAATCGGCTTGACTTCACAGCATACATTTGCTAATGGTTTGGGATACTCATTCAATGTAAACTATGCAAAGAATACCAATGAAGTGAAAGAGTTAGGTCCTGGTAATGCACCTATTATTTCTTCTGGTAGTGTTGGTCATGCTTATTATATTACAGAGGTTGGCAAACCAATTGGTAGCTACTATCTTTTGAAGTATGATGGTGTATTCAAGAACCAGCAGGAACTTGATAGTTATCCACACCTTGCTAACGCAAAAGTGGGTGACTTCCGTTTCGTAGATGTTGATGGAAGTGGTGATATTGACTTGGATAAGGATCGTACAGTATGTGGTAATTACATGCCTAAGTTCACTTATGGCTTCGGTGGTAAGCTTTGGTACGGAGGTTTCGATATGGACTTCAACTTCCAGGGTGTTTATGGCAACAAGATTTTGAACTTGAATCGCCGTTACATTGACAATATGGAAGGTAACGTAAATGGTACAAAGGTCGCTCTTGACCGTTGGAAGAGTCCTGAAAATCCAGGTAGCGGTTGGGTAAACCGTGCTAACCGTAAGCAAACTGGTAGTAACGGACGTACTTCAACCTGGCATTTGGAAGGTGGCTCATACCTTCGTCTCCAGAACCTTTCATTAGGTTATACATTGCCAAGCAACTTCACTCAGAAGTTCAAGGTTGAAAAGCTGAGAGTTTATGTTTCTGGACAAAACCTCTTCACCATTACCAACTATAGTGGTTATAACCCAGAGGTAAATGCACGTCCATCTCAAAACTTGACTCCAGGTGAGGACTATGGTACTTATCCTTTAGCAAGAACATATATGTTTGGTTTGAATCTCACATTATAAAGAATTACACAATATGAAAAAGATATTATTTTTAGCATCTTTAGCAACTTTGCTGATGACTTCATGTGGAGATAGCTTCTTTGATTTGGAGCCAGCAAGTAAAGTAACTATAGATAAGGTGTATAAGACTGCAGGTGATTACGATGTTGCTGTAGTCGGCTGTTACGCAAAGTTGCAGTCTCAGGTGAATTTCTATAAAGAATGCTGTGAGTATCGTAGCGATAACATGGAGGTAAAAGCTCCTACTGCTGGTACTCAGGACCGTTATGACATCAATCATTTTGAAGATAAGCCTTCAAATGGAATCTTGTCAGATTATTGGGCAAACTTCAATAATAACATTTACCGTTGTAACCTGATACTTGATCAGATAGACGGTGCCCAGTTTGACGAGACCTTAAAAAAGCAATATAAAGGTGAGGCTATGTTTATCAGAGCCTTGAACTACTTCAATATGTATCGTGTTTGGGGTGGTGTACCTGCAACAAAGCATGTAGTAAGTGCTGCAGAAGCTTTGAAAATTGCAAGATATTCTGATGAGCAGATGTTTGATCTGATTGCTGGTGATTTGAAGGAGATTGTAGATAACAATTATCTTCCTGAAACTTATTCTGCAACAGAAACAGGACGTGTTACTGCTAATGCTGCTAAGGCTTTGTTAGGTAAGGTTTATCTTACATTCCATAAGTGGAATGAGGCAAAGAACGTTCTTTCTCAATTGATCGGCAAATATTCTCTGTTGCCATCAATCGGCCAGGTGTTTGATGTGAATAACAAAAACAATGCTGAGATTATCTTTGCTGTTCACTTTAATAAGGACATCGTAAACGAGGGTCATACATATTGGTATGATATTACTAATTTGACCGATGAAAGTGGTCAGGCTGATGCTCTTGTAAACTGCTTCACACCAGGTGATACTCGCAAGGAAATGATTACTTATGTGAAGGCAGAAAGTAAGACCTATTTGATGACTAAGTTCTTGGATACAAAGAATGTATCATTCAATCAGGTAGGTAATGACCAAATCTTGCTTCGTTATGCAGACGTTGTTTTGATGTATGCAGAGGCATTGAACGAACTTGGTTATGACGCTTCTGAAAGTTCTATTGCATTGAAACAATTGAATGCAACCAGAACAAGAGCAGGTCTTACTAAGTTGACAGCAGCAGATGTTCCTACTCAGGAAAGTTTCCGTAAGGCTATTTTGGATGAGCGTCAGAAGGAGTTCCCATATGAGGGTCATCGTTGGTTTGATTTGGTTAGAATGGGATATGCAAAGAGCGTATTGGCAGCACAAGGCTTGAATATTCAAGACTATCAGCTTCTTTTCCCAATTCCTCAAACTGAAATAGAAAAGGTAGGCAATCCAGATATCTTGTGGCAAAATCCAGGCTACGATAAGTAAAATGTTAAATTTCAAGAGGACTCAGGTCCTCTTGAAATCTATATTTAGATAGTCGTATGAAAAAGATATTGTTGTTTCTCGTTTTTCTCATTCTGATTTTACCTTCTTGTGGAAATGAAGATACTGGTAGCTCCAATGCTCAAGTGTTGAGCGGAGAAACAACTCAAATGCAAGCAGCAAGAACTGTTGCAGAACATCTGTGGGAAACATCTCCTTTGGAAATTCCTATAGGAAATACGAGAAAATCTATCTTGAATACTATACAAGAAATGGCAGATGCTTGTTCTGCTGATTTCTATATAAGTTATTTGGGTTGTTCTGACGAAAAGGCAAACTTGCGTGAAAGATTTGAACCCATGTTGGCATTTTATCGCTTGAGTTTTGAACATGTATTGCAAGCTGTCAAGTTTACTAATGTAGAGAATGAGACTGCTTATATTTGGAATCTATATAATATGGGATATATAGTTAAAACACCATCTGTATGTTTTGGTATTGATATCAATCATCGTTGGGCAGAACAACTTGAACCTTATTTGGATTTCATTTGCGTAACTCATAATCATCAAGATCATTACAATAAAAAACTTATCAATGCAATGTTAAAGTCTGGTAAGCCTGTATATTCTAATTACATTAAAGGCGGTTGTACTTCCAAAGTTTCAACTGATTATCAATGTAAGAATGTGAAAATTCATGTCTCTATTACAGATCATAATAATGCAGGTTTATCAAATTTTGTATCTGTATTTACTTTTGAATGTGGTGATGATAGTGGTAATCTTACAATGCTTCATACAGGTGATTCAAATTTCAAACCGACTCAATATACTAACATATTGCCTCATGTAAATATTTTGATAACTCGTTATGCTCCAAATGCGTTGGCAGAGAACAATATCTTAGGTGCAGGAGAAGGACAAACGACACCAGATTATGTCTTGGTTTCACATATATTGGAGTTGACTCATATTGACGAAGAGGATTGCAGATGGAGTTTGAATTCTGGATTATACAGAGCTTCTCAACTTAATTGCAAAAAAGCAATAGTTCCTTTCTGGGGCGAACAATTAATTTGGAAAAATAATCAATTAAACTAATTAAAAGCAATATACAATGAAAAAGATATTTGTTTTATCAATGTTGTGCATGCTCACTTCTGTGAGCTTTGCACAAAGCAATTTAAAAGAGATTCTTAAGAATTTCAATAAACCTGCTAAGGAAAATGTTATGGTTGTTTCTCATCGTGGAGACTGGCGTAATGCTCCTGAAAATTCTGTTCAGGCTTTCCAAAACTGCATCGACATGGGTGTTGATATGGTTGAGTTGGACTTGAAGAAAACCAAGGATGGCGTTCTGGTCTTGATGCACGATAAGAAGATTGATCGTACCATGAACGGAAAAGGAATCGCTGAAGATTTTACGCTTGATTCTTTGAAATCTCTTCGCTTGAAGAATGGCGTAGGTTGCAAGACTCGTCATCATATTCCTACATTCCGTGAGGTGATGGAACTCTGCAAGGGTAAAATCATGGTGAATGTGGATAAGGGGTACGATTACTTCGATGATGCAATGAAGGTTTTGAAGGAGACTGGTACTGTTGACCAGTGCATAATCAAAGCTGAACTTCCTTATGAGGTAGTAAAGGCTGAGCATGGTGATGTCCTTGATAAAATGATTTTCATGCCTGTGGTAAACCTTGGTAAGCCTGGTGCGGAAGAGGTGATTGATGGTTACATCAAAAATATGAAGCCAAAGGCTTATGAATTGGTTTTCAAAACAGATGATGCTAATACTCGTCGTCTGATTAAGAAGGTGCGTGATAGTGGCGCAAGAGTTTTCATCAATACGCTCTGGCCTGAGCTTTGCGGTGGTCATGATGATGATCGTGCTGTTGAACTCAAGCAGCCGGAAGAAAGCTGGGGATGGATTGTTGGTCAAGGTGCTAAACTTATCCAGACAGACCGCCCTGCATTGCTTCTCGAATATTTGAGAGCTAAGAAACTTCACAAGTAAAACATAAAAAGTTCACGCTTATATGTTCAGAAGGTTTATTGTTTTAGGTTGGTTGTGCATACTTACAGCGGTAAGTTATGCACAACGGATCAACGAAATCCTTTTAGATTTAGCGGCTCCTGCTCAGCAGTCTGTTTTGGTTGTATCTCATCGTGGTGACTGGCGTAATGCTCCAGAAAACTCACTCCAGGCATTCCAAAATTGTATTGACATGGGAGTTGATATGGTTGAATTGGATTTGAAAAAGACGAAAGACGGAGAACTTATCTTGATGCATGACGGAACTTTAGATCGTACAACCAATGGTACAGGAAAACCTGAAGATTATACGCTGACAGAACTCAAAAAACTTCGTTTGAAAAATGGTGCAGGCTGCCGTACCCGTCATCAGATTCCTACACTTAGGGAAACTATGCTACTTTGCAAGGGAAAGATTCTTGTGAATGTGGATAAAGGGTACGAGTATTTTGAAGATGTGCAAAAGATTCTTGAAGAAACGGGTACTGCTAATCAATGTGTGGTCAAGGAAAGGTTGCCTTACCAGACCGTAAAAGAGCAACATGGTAATATTCTGGATAAAGTAATATTCATGCCTAAGGCTGACTTGTGCCGGGCTGATGCAGAAAGTATTATAGACAGTTATCTGCAAAATATGAAGCCTTTGGCTTTCGAGGTCAGGTTCTCTCAGATAGATGATCAGGTTTTACGTCTTGTGAAAAAGCTAAGAGACAATGGCATTCAGGTGTTTGTCAACGCCTTGTGGCCAGCGCAGAATGCGGGACATGATGATGATAGAGCCGTAGAGCTTCGCCAGCCGGATGAGAGCTGGGGATGGCTTGTTCAACAAGGTTTCAAACTTATCCAAACTGACCGTCCTGCGTTGCTTCTCGAATATTTGAGAGTGAAGAATCTTCACAAGTAGTTTTAGGTTTCATTATATATTTCAAATAGTTGAATGTGTTAGGATAGTTGTGCATGCTTACGGTGGTAAGTCATGCACAACTTAAAAAACTCTGACTCATGTTGCTTTCTTGGATATGTATTGGAATTCAATCTCTCATTTATAATAACTAAAAAATATGTTTAAGAAAATAATTGATTTTTATAAAGTTTCCGAACCAGTAGCATGTGAAAACATGAGTGAGGAGGAAAGTGCCAAGAAACTCAAGAGATTGCAATGGGCAACTTTCCTTTCTGCTACTATCGGTTATGGTACTTACTATGTTTGCCGATTGAGCTTGAATGTAATCAAAAAGCCAATTGTGGATAATGGTGTTTTCTCTGAGACAGAGTTGGGTATTATCGGTTCTGTTCTCTTCTTCACTTATGCTATTGGTAAGTTTACCAATGGTTTTCTTGCTGACAGAAGCAACATCAAGCGATTGATGTCAACAGGTCTGTTGGTTACGGCTTTGGTCAACTTGATTTTGGGCTTTACCCATTCCTTTATACTTTTCGCCGTATTATGGGGATTGAGCGGTTGGTTCCAGTCTATGGGTGCTGCTTCTTGCGTGGTAGGTCTTTCCAGATGGTTTACTGATAAGAACCGAGGCACGTTCTACGGCTTTTGGAGTGCCAGCCATAATATTGGTGAGGCTATGACGTTCATCTTTGTAGCTTCTATTGTAAGTGCATTTGGATGGCAATATGGTTTTATCGGTGCTGCTGTAGTGGGTATTGCCGGTGTGGTACTGTTGCTGACGTTCTTCCACGATACTCCTGCCAGCAAGGGTGTTACTCTTCCGAGTGTGAAAGTGGAGGAGAAGAAACAAGATGCGGCATCGTATAACAAGGCGCAGAGTGCTGTGTTGAAGAATCCTCTGATATGGATTTTGGCATTGAGTAGTGCTTTCATGTATATCAGCCGATACGCAGTGAACAGTTGGGGTATCTTCTACTTGGAGAACGAGAAGGGATATACCACGATAGATGCCAGCTTCATCATCTCCATCAATTCCATCTTGGGTATTGTAGGTACGGTAACTTCCGGTTTGTTGTCGGATAAGGTGTTCAAGGGCAATCGCTATTTGCCAGCAGTGATATTCGGCTTGCTGAATGCCTTGGCTCTTTGCCTGTTCTTGTTGGTTCCAGGTCATCAGCTTTGGGTAGATGTTACTGCCATGATTCTCTTCGGTTTGAGTATCGGTGTGTTGCTCTGCTTCCTTGGTGGTTTGATGGCTGTGGATATTGCTCCTAAGAATGCTTCTGGCGCTGCTCTTGGTGTTGTCGGTGTTGCAAGTTATGTTGGTGCTGGTATTCAAGATATCATGAGCGGTTTACTCATAGAGGGTAATAAGCAGATTGTGAATGGAGTGGACTGTTACGACTTCACCTATATTAATTATTTCTGGATAGGTGCTGCTTTAATGTCTGTTCTCATGACAAGTATAGTTTGGAAAGCCAAACCAAAAAAGACAAGTGTTTAAAGTTTTTTAGGGTCATGAAAGTTACCTATAGTGATAGGATAATTTTCATGACCATTTTTTTAGAAGAGGAAACTCATAAATCGCTTGGTATTAGCCTCTTTTTGTTTCAGTTCTTCGTCCATTCTGTGTATCGCTTGCTTGAAAAAGAAGCGGATGAGGTGCTCGTCAGTTGCTTCTGTGCGAATCATTCGGAGTGCGGAAATGTATTCCTGACGAGCTGCGGATGGGATGATGAGAAGAGGATGACCTAAACGCAAAAGAATGTAATTGCTGATGAGACGGCCTGTTCTTCCATTTCCGTCGCGGAAAGGATGGAGATATTCATAGAAACCATGGAAGCGGGCTGCAAGAATCATGGGATGGACTGTTGCTGAAAGAATGGCTTTTTCTGTTGATTCCAAAAGCTTGGGAACTTTAGTGATGAGTTTTTCATGATCGCCAAAGACTGTGTCGCCTGCTGCCATATCCGTAGTGGTGTATTCGCCCGGTATAGCTTCAGGTGAGCGATAAGAAAGCGTATGGCTGGTAACACGCTTGTTGATTTCTTTCAGAAGTTTTTCGTCGAGCGGATGCTGCGTGTTTTGCATCATATACTCGAAAGCCTCGAAGTGGTCAAGCATTTCGAATGCCTCAAATAATGTTTTCCCGGCTGGAATCATCCCCAATCCTTTCTCCTTCAGTTCACGGGTGTCATCTACGGAGAAAGAGTTGCCTTCAATGGCGCATGAATGGGTAGAAAAGAGTACTTCGTTGTATTTGATGTACTCTTCTCTATCCATTTTGTTGATGATAAGGGTTTGATATTTGCTTCTCAAATCCTCATATTCCTTGATTTCCTTTTCTAATTCCATAAATTTCTGTTTTGTGAGGGGAAGTTTTCTATTATTTCCTTCCGAAGTCGGCTGGGATTTCGCCCCAAGTCTTGGTGTCCCATTTCAGAATAGGGATGGTAACCTGATGGGTGCGGAGCCAGTTCTCTGCGCGGGCTATGATCTGATGGAGCTGCGCAGTCTGGGGAGTATGCTCCAATTTGGTCTTGCATTGTTTCTTTTTTACCCACAACTGGGCATTCACGCTGTCGCTATAGATTACCTTGTCAGTAATCCCCCTTTGTTCCATCAGGGCAAGGGCGTGGACTATGGCGAGGAACTCGCCGATATTATTGGTGCCGTGAAGTGGACCGTAGTGGAAAACCTGTGCTCCCGTCTGCAGGTCTATGCATTGGTATTCCATCGGACCGGGATTGCCGGAACAGGCTGCATCTACAGCCCAGGCATTTGCCATTACTTCATTGGGCAATGGTAAAACGGTATCGTTTCTCCATGATGGAGGATTCACAGGCATATTACTCATATTTCTATTATTTCTGTTGGGGTTAAAAAAGTAAATGAGCATGTCCCAATCTTAATGTTGGGACGATGCTCATTATTTGTCAATAGTCAATATTCTTATTAAATTGTAGGTTATTATATCTTGAATTTCCTTTCATATAGAGAATTCTTACATAATAATAAACCCCCTACATTAGGATCATTACATTCTTTCTGGAACCTCGATGCCGAGAAGGGCCATACCGTTCTTCAAGATCTTAGCGACATTGGCTGCAAGAACCAGACGAGTAATCTTCTCTGCCTCGCTCTCAGCATTCAGGATGCTGTAGTCGTGATAGAACTGGTTGAACTCCTTGGTCAACTCGTAGCAGTAGTTGGCTATGCCGGCAGGGTTGTAGTTGTTGCCCGCATCAGCCACGGCTGTGGCGAAGTCGTTCATCTTCTGTATGAGGTCTATCTCCTTCTCATTGATAGGAGCATTTGCGCTCAATGTGGCTGGAATCTCAATGCCCTCGGCGGTTGCCTTGCGCATGATGCTGCGGATACGGGCATAGGTGTACTGGATGAAAGGACCAGTGTTGCCGTTGAAGTCGATGCTCTCTTCTGGGTTGAAGAGCATGTTCTTGCGTGCATCCACCTTGAGGATGAAATATTTCAAGGCTCCAAGACCCACGATGCGTGAAATCTCCTGGCGCTCTTCCTCGCTCATGTCCTTAAACTTGCCCAGCTCATCGCTTGTCTGGCGAGCATCTTTGATCATCTCTGCCATCAGGTCATCGGCGTCAACTACGGTTCCCTCGCGGCTCTTCATCTTACCGTTAGGCAACTCTACCATTCCGTAAGAGAAGTGAACCAAGTCCTTGCCCCACTTGAATCCGAGACGGTCGAGCAGGATAGAGAGCACCTGGAAGTGGTAGTTCTGCTCGTTGCCCACCACGTAGATCATCTTGTCGATTGGGTAATCGGCGAAGCGCATCTCCGCCGTGCCTATGTCCTGGGTCATGTAGACCGTGGTGCCGTCGGCGCGTATGAGAAGCTTCTGGTCAAGGCCGTCGTTGGTGAGGTCGGCCCAGATGCTGCCATCCTCTTTCTTGTAGAAGAGGCCCTTGTCGAGACCCTCCATCACCTTGCGCTTGCCCACGAGGTAAGTGTTGCTCTCATAATATATCTTGTCGAAGCTGACGCCAAGCGCCTTGTAAGTCTCATCGAAACCGGCGTAGACCCATGAGTTCATCTTGGCCCAGAGGTCGCGGATGTCCTTGTCGCCCGCCTCCCATTTCACGAGCATGTGGTGAGCCTCCTTGATGAGCGGAGCCTCCTGTTCGGCCTTCTTCTTGGCTTCTTCCTCGCCCATGCCCTCTGCCACGTATTTCTTCTCGAGCTCGGCGCACTCTTCCTTGTAGTGCTTGTCGAAGAGCACGTAGAAGTCGCCAATGAGATGGTCGCCCTTCTTGCCAGTAGACTCAGGCGTGCAGCCGTTGCCCCATTTCATCCATGCGAGCATCGACTTCATGATATGTATGCCACGGTCGTTCACGATGTTGGTCTTCACCACACGGTTGCCGTTGGCCTCAAGAATCTTCGCCAAGCTCCAGCCAAGGAGGTTGTTGCGCACGTGGCCGAGGTGAAGGGGCTTGTTGGTGTTGGGTGAGGAATATTCCACCATGACGAGAGGAGACTCGGGCGTTACCGCCTTCTCGCCGTAGCGTGGGTCGCTGTCGATGGTGTCGAGCAGCTCCGTCCAGGCCTCAGGCGCGATGACGAGGTTGAGGAAGCCGCCCACGGCGTTGAACGCCGCCACGGCCTTGCAACCGCCAACGAGCTTCTCGCCAATCTCTTGCGCGGTGTCTTGCGGCTTCTTGTGCGACATCTTCAAAAACGGGAACACCACCAGCGTGAGGTTGCCCTCAAAGCCAGGTTTCGTTTTTTGAAGTTGAACCATCTTTTCAGAAACCTCTTGCCCATAAAGCTCCTTGACGGCGGAAATCACCGATGAGCTTATCTCTTTCTCAATGTTCATGGATTTATCTTGTCTGTTTATGTTACACATATATATATTAATCATTTGCAAAGTTAGCAAAATATATAGGAATAGTGTCAGTTTGACGCAATAAATATTAAAGTAAGCAACCATTTTTATGTTAAGCAAATTAAATAATAACTATTTTATCGCCAAATATTTTTGATTGTTCAAAAACATTTGCTAATTTTGTTTCAAATTGAAGAACTAACATTAAAAACCGAAAATCAATCATTGGCTGATTTTTGTTTAATGTTTTGATTCTGCACTATTTAAGATAAAAAAAAACTAAAATTAATATGAGCACACAACAAGACGTCTACGGCAGCTTGGGCCAGAAACGCAAGAAATTCATCAATTGGCAGGCACGCACCATTTTGGTGTCGATGCTTGGTTACGCCATGTTTTATTTCGTGAGAAAGAACTTCTCGCTTGCCATGCCTGGCCTGACCGGTGAGTATGGCATTTCCAACAAGAGCTTCGGCTGGATATTGTTTTTCGGCTCCCTCATATACGGAACGTCGCGCTTCATCAATGGTTATGTGGTAGACCGCGTCAAGAGCCACATAGTGATGGCCTTGGGCTTGTTCTTGTGTGCCATGGCCAACTTCGCCTTTGGCTTCAGCGTGAATATCAGCGCGCTCATCACGGGAACCGAAAGCGGCCCCGACTTCACCTCGATGCTCATCCTCTTCATGGGTATCGTCATCATCCTGAACCAGTATTGCCAAGGCATGGGCTATCCTCCGTGCGCACGCATCCTGCCCCACTGGATTCATCCGTCGGAGCTCGCCACCAAGATGTCTATCTGGAACACGTCACACTCGGTGGGCGCCGCCTTCGCCGTGATAGTGTGCGGCACCATCATGGGCTCGCTCGGCACCGACATGAGTGCCAACGCTGACGTGGTGGCAAGGATAGCCGAGAACCTGACCAACAACAACGTGGCTGACGCCTCGACACAGGCTCTCAACTACGCCGCACACATAGGCGCATGGAAATGGTGCTTCTGGATTCCGGCCATCATCGCCCTCTGTGGCTCGGTGTTCGTGTTGATGGGCTTGCGCGACGAGCCTAAGGACGCTGGCCTGCCCGACCTGCCAGGCACGTCGCTCGGAAAGATTGACGTGCAGAACAAGAAAGACCGCAAGAAGTTTGAGATGGAGATGGTTTGGAAGAACCGCTGGGTGTGGACGTTCTGCATTGCCAACCTCTTCGTGTATGTGGTGAGAATGGGTATCCTCGACTGGGGACCGAAGTTCCTCACCGAGAGCCGCGGCCTCGACATCTCCGAGGCGGGCTGGACAGTGGCCGCGTTTGAGATCGCCGGCATCGTCGGCACGCTGTTCGCAGGCTGGGCCACGGACCACATCTTCAAGGGCAAGGGACACCACATGTGCGTGGCTTGCATGGCAGGCGCGGCATTGTTCATGTTCATCTTCCGCTGCTTGCCTGGCAACGCGAGCCTTACGCTCACAGCGGCGGTGCTCGTTGGCGCGGGATTCTGCGTGTACGG
>OIZP01000988.1_pt1 | contig 15808 bp, 13 predicted proteins | sample 1588531 | NCBI WGS metagenome assembly OIZP01 (sample SAMN03283283) | human gut metagenome | biome: human-associated habitat; material: feces | host: Homo sapiens | place: Peru | collected 2012 | reverse complement strand
GAAACTTCTCGGTCAGGGTCGTCTTACCGGCATCCGGGTGGGAGATAATGGCGAAAGTCCGACGGCGGTTGATCTCTTCTGTATAATTATTACTCACTACTATAATCCTCCAAATATATCTTAAAATCTATTTTCGCAGCTTTCGGTAATCTGCTTTCTATGACGGATCTGCCTTTAATACAGAGTTTCCTTCAAATTCCGGAGTAATTCCGAAGTAATCCAGTACCGTAGCACCGATATCGGAAAAAGTCGGTCTCGTTCCGCGGCTGCCCGGTGTCACGGGAGCACCATACATAATAAACGGTGTATATTCTCTGGTGTGATCCGTGGTGGCCTTATAGGCGGGATCGCAGCCGTGGTCTGCTGTGATCATGAGAATGTCCTCCGGCTTCATATGCGCCTGAATCTCCGGCAGCTTCTCGTCAAAATAAGCCAGTGCCTTCGCATAGCCGTCCACATCTCTTCTATGGCCGTAGAGCATGTCGTAATCTACTAAATTAATAAAGCAGAGTCCTTCAAAATCCTTATCAAGATATTCCAGAGTCCGCTCGATACCTTCTGCATTACCGGAAGTGTATACATGCTCGGTAATTCCCTTGCCTACGAAAATATCCTGAATCTTGCCCACAGCAATAACATCTCTGCCGGCAGCCTTCAGCTGGTCTAACATGGTAACTGCGGGAGGCAGCAGGGAAAAATCATGTCTTCTGGGGGTACGGGTATAATGTCCGCTCTCACCGGTGAAAGGTCTGGCAATGACACGCCCCACACCGTGCTCTCCCTGCAGGATCTGTCTGGCGATACGACAATAGTCATATAACTGTTCCACGGGAACCACATCCTCATGGGCAGCGATCTGGAACACACTGTCCGCAGAAGTATATACGATCAATTTGCCGGTGTGCACATGCTCGTCCCCGTAATCCGCAATAACCTGTGTGCCGGAGTAAGGCTTGTTACACAAAACATCTCTGCCGGTACGGATACGGAACTCCTCCAGTACCTCCTCGGGAAAACCGTCCGGATAAGTGGGCAGGGGCTTGGGAGAATAGATGCCTGCGATCTCCCAGTGTCCGATGGTAGTATCCTTTCCACGGGAACGCTCCGTCATACGGGCATATGCTGCCGTGGGATGCGCTGTCCTCTCTCCGACTTCCACACCGTCGATGTCAAATAGCCCCAGGTCTCTCATATGATCCATATGAAAATAGGAACTTTTGGATACACTTCTTAAAGTATTCACATTGATATCACCATAAGCTCCGGCATCTGGCATTTCACCGATACCGAAGCTGTCCAGTACAATTAAAAAGACTCTCTTCATATATATTCCTCATCCGCACATTTTCTTCGAAAATAGCTACTCAGACCGCATTCGCAGTCCGCACATTTTCTACGAAAATGGCTGCCTGCTCATGTGGTACGGCTCTCGAATCTCCGGATGCTCTCGCAAGCAAGCTTGCATCGCACCATCGATTCTCGACCCTTGGTATCATAACATATATTCTTTCTTATGTACACAAAAATATCACTGTGCAATGGTGCTGATAACGATATTTTCCGCCGCAATATCCGTCTTTCTTTTTACAATGTCTTCGATCTGTGCCCGCTGTACATCGGACAGTTCCGCTGCATTGACCACGACATCCACGGCATCCCCGTTGATGCTGACCACCGCTTCACTAAATCCCTTTGCCTGCAGCAGTACCTCCGCCGCGGCTTCTTTTTCGGCAATCTCCGTCATATGTACCATACTGTCCACTGCTTCCTGCTTCTGGGCATCACCAAGTTCCGTACTATTTATGATTTCCAACAAAGTCTCTTTGTTCCGGGCTCTGGTCTGCTCCTTGGACAGTCTCGCCGCGGACAATACCTCCACTGCGTTGGTTCCGGTCAGTACCGCCTCGCCGGGGATCTCCCCCTCGTCCGGTGTTGCCTCCGCTACCTGCATATCCTCATCCAGATAATCCTCCATGACGATCTCCACATCCGAATCCAGGCTTTCTATATCCGTAACAATATCCGTAGAATCCACTGCACTGAGATCTTCTGTATTGTCCGACGCCAGATACTCCTTTTCCAGGTTGGTCCCCGCAAATTGCAGATAACCTGCAATGGCTATCATAATGGCAAGTGCGGTAATCATAAGCTGATTTTTCTTAATTAAGTTTTTCACTGCGTTCCCCTTTTCCAAAGGCCTGTATCTGCCTTCTTGATTTTATACTCTATTGTATGTACCCGCCCTGACGGATATGTTTCCTGCGGTTTATTTTTCCAGCACCTTGACTTTGTGGGCTTCCACGCCAAAAAGTGCTTGGACGACCTGTGTAATCTCGCCGGTCATATTACCCTTTCCGGCTCCTTCCGCCACCACCAGAACCCCTTCCACTTTGGGAGTGATCGTCTTCACTACAAAAGGGGAGCCCTGACTGCCCTCCTGATACACCGTCTGATATCCGGTGTTTGATGAACTCACGGTACGGGTTCCTCCCGCGGAATCCTGTTCCTCTGTCTGGGAGCGTTCTGCGGTCATGTCTTTCTCCACGATTCTTTCCTCCGAGGATTCCAGCGTGATCATAACCTCCACCTCTCCCACCCCCCGAATGGATTCCAGCATTTTTTTCAATTTTTCTTCCAGATAGGCAGCATATTCTTCCATACTGCCTGCCGTCACTGCCCGCGTCCCGACATCCACCGTATCCTGCTGTGCCACGTTCTGCTGTCCGGAGGACGTTAAAATTCCGGCATTGTACTGCTCTGTGATCTCCGTGCCTGTATCCGTCGCCGCAGGATCTTCTTTTTTCACCGGAAGAGCGATGATAAACAAAAGAACGCCCAACAGCACCAAAATCAGCAGATTATCCCGACGGAACCATTTCGGTGGTGCAAAACTGCCTGCACTTATGCTGCCTGTAATCTTTTCCCAGAATTCTCCCACTGCTTCTCACCTCTTTTTCTTTTTTCCGGACTTCTCCATCATTCCAGCCGGACCTGTGGAATTTCCACATAGATTCCTCCCTTTTCTGCATTTTCCGTACCCGTTTTCCTTTGTTCCGTGGGCTTTTCCTCCGGAGCTTCCTCTGCTTCCTGCACCACGGCAGCAGCCGTCTGCCCGATCTCTTCCTGTGACTTCTTTGCCTGCTCAGAGGCCCGGGTCAGTACCGACTGCAGTTCTTCTGTAAATTCCTCCACCTGTGCCTGTGCATTCTGTTCCACTCCCCCACCGAAAACAGTCAGAACCGGCTGCAGCAGCTGGGTCAAAAGCATCACGGACAATAACAGTTTTAAATATTTCTCATAAGCTTCCTTTGGTCTGAAATGAACGATGGTCTGGGCACAGATCAGAAAAATCCCGGCCTGTCCCACGACCCGGTATAACCACTGCATCTGCTCATCCTCCTTTGCTTCCCGTTGCCAAAAGCGCCAGTGTGATCAAAAACAGAAGCATCGCTGTCCCCGCAGTACGGAACAATAACATCCCGGCATTACCCATACGATCCGTGCAATTGGTCACTCTCTTATCACTGACGATCCCCATAAAAGCTGCCGCGCCTTTGATAAAAACCGCAGTAAGCAGAATCTGTAACAGGGGAACGGCACATGCCGCAATTAACAACAATAACAGCAGCACACCGATACTGTTGCGGATCACCACCGCGGAGCCCACCGCCAGCTCTAAAATCCCATCCGCCGCATTTCCGATCCCCGGCAGTGCGGAAAGTGCTTTTTCCACTGCGGAAGTCTTCACAGAATCTAATACCGGTGTGATCAGTGACTGGAACACGCTGATCCCCGTGACCACTCCTAAGGACGCCTTCAGTATCCAGCCGATCGCCTTTTCCAGCAGGTCTGTCAAAAGCGCCAGCTTCTCCTCCACCCAGATCCCGTTGATCAGATTCAGCAGACTGTAGCTGTAGATCAGCGGAAGTACCACTCCCAGTAATATTTTCTCCGTTCCATAGATCAATAATAACATCAGCTGATATCCGGCACCTACCGTAGTGGGACCCGAAGCCACTCCCACCGCCAGCAGATAGGTGGGCACCATAAGTTTTACAAACAGTATGATATTTTCCATGATGTCTCTCGCCGTCTGCAGCACATCAAAAAAACATTGCAGCAGAATCACTCCCATCAGCAGATAAATGAAATAAAAGCTTAAGTCCGCGATCTGATGTTTGTCGAAGACCTCCACGAAATGAATCAGCAAAGCGGACAGGATTCCCAACACGATCAGCCAGATCAGTATATTTTTGATGCCGGAGACATAAGTCCCCATTCCCCGCATCACTTCCTGCAAAAGGACTCCTGCCGCTCCCAGTACATCCCCCTGTAATAACTGTCCAAGCAGTTGCGCCGCTGATATCCGAAAGTTGGGAAACAGCTGCTGCATTCCCTTCTCCAGCTCATCCATGCCGTATTCCTGCCACATCATGTCCATCTGCATAACCGCTCCTACAAGATGCCGTAGATCTGCCGGATCACCGCAAGTAAAATCGGCAGCCCGGCAAACAGCACCGATAATTTTCCCAGGATCTCAATCTGATCCGATACTGCCGCGAACCCGGCATCCTTACACATACCGGCGCTGAACTCACACAGATAGGTAATCCCCACTACTTTCATTAAAATACCAAGATACCCTTGTGTCTCTCCTAAATATTGCTGCAGACTAAAGAACTCATCCAACAAACTTCCCGCCAGGCCCAGCACATAAGAGAACACCAGTACACTTAAGGCAAATCCAATGAGCAGCGCGTATTCCGGACGCTGCTGCCTGAATTGTACGGCAAACAATACCCCCGTAATTCCCAGTAATGCTATCTTAATGATCTCTGCCATTTTTCCTCCTAAAACGAAAACAGGGTCTGCACGGTATCAAACAGATCGTAGATATAAGGAACGATCCAGCTAAGTACCAGTATCAGCCCCGCCAGGCTGATCAGAAAGGCATGTTCCTCCCTGCCGCTGTGTTTTAAGACCTGGCTGAGTATTGTTACAAGGATCCCTACCGCTGCGATTTTAAAGATCAGTCCTATTCCCATCTTTCCCCGTCCTTTTCTCTTCTCTCTGTTATCCTTTGATCCGTTTCAGACTAACAGTATCAACAAAAGCAATCCGCTCATCGCCCCCAGTCCCACCGAAAGTCTGCATTTCTGTATCAGTTCCCTCTGTTGCGTCTCTGCAGTCTGTTCCAGCCTCTGTCTGGACAGTTCCATTGCCCGGATCTGCATGGCTTCATCCGCATAACCTTCGTTTCCCACAAAAAGCAGAAACTGCTCGATATCCTCTTTTTTCAGAGGCAGGAGCTTTAACCTGCGCCGGAAGCTCTCTTGCGCAAATTCTAAAAAGCCGGCATCCTCCGACGCTGCATATTCGCGGTAGACACTGTCGCAGATCGCTCCCAGGCAGTCCTTGCGCTGTCTGCCGATCTGTCGGCAGCATTCCGGAAGTGTGGATCTGTTGTAGCGGATCTCGCTGATCCACTGCTCTAAAATGCAAATTAACTCCCTGGTCAAATGGAGTCTTCGCACCATCTGCTGCCTATACCACAGTCCCAGTCCCATGCAGCCAATGAGGATCAGTCCCCCTCCAAACATTTGCATTCCATCAATCCCCTTCCCTTTAAGATCACGATCCGGTCAAACATCCGATAGATCTCATGGATTCCAAGACGTCTGGCCGCATCCTTCTCATCCGTTCCGTGTATCGTGGCCAACAGCCGGCAGCCACAGGCAGTTGCCTTATGTAATGCACGGATATCTGCATCTTCTCCCAGTTCGTCCACCGCAATGACCTGCGGAGACATGGAGCGTAACAATAGCAACATTCCCAAAGCCTTGGGGCAGGCATCCAGAACATCCGTCCGCATTCCCAGATCATTTTGCGGTCTTCCCCGGTATGCCCCGGCCAGCTCTGAACGCTCATCCACCACACCTACCCTAAGTCCCGGTCCATAAGCATTGTCATCGGACAGCTGCCTGATCAGATCCCTGAGCAGTGTTGTCTTGCCGAATCCCGGTGGTGATACGATCAGTGTATTTTGAAACTGACCGCCTCGATATAACTGTGGAAGTATTTTATCTGCAGCCCCTTTGACCTCATGAGACACACGGATATTTACAAAAGAAATATTTTTCAGTGTCCGCAGTCTGCTTTCATTTTCCAGTACTGCCTGTCCGCACAGACCGATCCTATGTCCTCCCTCCACCGTCAGGAAGCCCTGCCGGATCTCGTCCGCATAAGCATATAGGGAATCCTGACACAGATATGCGATCAGCTCCCGGATCTCTGCTTCCTCTACGGAATATGCACCGCAGGGATTCTCCTGCCATTGTCCACGATGATTCAGGAATAACTCTCTTCGCTTTGTCTCAATGATCACCGGTCTATCCACCCGGAGCCTAATCTCACACACCTCTTGTCCTTTCTCTGCTGTTTCCTTCCAGAAATCTCTTCTCTTTTGTGGAAATATCCGCAGTAGGCTGTCCATGTTCCACCTCCCGTAACTCACCGGAGTTTTTCCCGTATCCCGGCTGATATTTTTAATTCCTTGTTTCTTCCGGATTTCATGCTTCTGAATAGTTCAATATATGTTTCCATGGACAAGATATTCCTTCCATTCTTCTCTTTTTTTCCATAGTGTGCTATAATGATTGATATTGTCTTTATGAATTTCATTTTGGAGGATATTTATGAACATTATCATTGTGGGCTGCGGCAAAGTAGGCTACACCCTGGTAGAACAATTGGGCGGTGAAAATCACAATATCACCGTAATTGATACAAATGAGGAAAAAGTGAACTCCATCACGGATGATCTGGATGCCATGGGCATCGTAGGAAATGGCGTCAGCTTCCAGACACTGTCCGAGGCCGGCATTGACCATGCTGATCTGCTGATCGCCGTGACCGGATCCGATGAACAGAACCTTCTGTGCTGTGTCATTGCGAAAAAGGCGGGACATTGTAAGACCATCGCCCGTGTCCGCAATCCGATCTACAATAATGAGATTGCTTTTCTGCGGGAAGAACTGGGGCTTGCCATGATCATCAACCCGGAGCTGTCCAGCGCAGCTGAGATCGCACGGATCTTCCAGTTTCCTTCTGCAGTTAAGATCGATACTTTTTCCAAGGGAAGGATCGAGCTTCTGCATTTCCGCGTGACCCACGACTGTCTCTTAAATAATTATGAACTGATCCACATCCGTACCACTTTAAAATGTGATGTACTGGTATGTATGGTCACCAGAGGTGATCAGGTGCTGATCCCCCGAGGTGATTTTGTTTTCCGGGAAGGTGATGTGGTTGCGATTGTGTCCACTCCTCCCAAGGCAAATGATTTCTTCAAAAAGATCGGTATCGGCGCCGGCAGGGCACGTACTGCCATGATCGTCGGTGGCGGCACCATTGCTTATTATCTGGCAAGAAGACTATTAGAAGTCGGCATCCATACCAAGATCATCGATCAGGATCCCGCCCGCTGTGAGCATCTGAGCGAGCTGCTTCCCAAGGCTTCCATCATCTGCGGCGACGGTACGGATGAACGTCTTCTGATACAGGAGGGGTTGGAGAACGTAGATGCTTTTGCTGCGCTGACCGGACTGGATGAGGAAAATATCCTCCTGTCACTGTATGCAAAACGGACTTCCCATGCAAAGGTAGTCACCAAGATCAACCGTATCAACTTCAGTGGGGTCTTAAGTGATATCAAGCTGGATACGATCTCCTATCCACGCCTGGTGACTGCAGATATGATCATTAAATACGCACGGTCCATGAATGAATCTCTCAACAGTAATGTGGAGAATCTGTATAAGCTGGAGGACGGGCATGCGGAGGCGTTGGAATTCTACATCAAAGAGGATTCTGCCGTTACCAATGTACCTCTGAACCGTCTGCACATCCGGAAAAATATCCTGGTCTGTTCCATCGTCCGCGGAGGACAGGCGATTATCCCCGGTGGTCAGGATGAACTCCATGTAGGCGATTATGTGGTCGTAGTACTGACACATGCACGGCTGAATGATATTAAAGATATTATTGAAGGGTAATTTTATAGAAGGACATTATCATGAATTTTGCGATATTGAGTTTTATTATCGGATTTATTTTACAGTTTGAAGCTTTATTCTTACTGCTTCCCTGGATCGTGGGTATGATCTACGGAGAATATCATGTGGCACTGATCTATCTGGTGACCGCAGTTGTTTGTTTCATTTTGGGAAAATTATTAAGCTTCCGGCACACTGGACGTTTTAAGGAATTGTACGTCAGGGAAGGCTTCACCGCCGTTGCACTGGGATGGTTTGTCATGTCAGTTTTCGGTGCGATTCCCTTCGTTCTCACTGGGGAGATCCCTTTTTATATTGATGCTCTCTTCGAGACGATCTCCGGCTTTACGACCACAGGTTCCAGTATCCTGTCCGATGTGGAAGCACTCAGCTATGCCAGCCTGTTCTGGCGCAGCTTCACTCACTGGATCGGCGGTATGGGCGTATTCGTATTCATTATGGCGATCCTGCCGATGATGGGTGGCTCCACCATGAACCTGATGCGCGCGGAGAGCCCCGGTCCTTCCGTCAGCAAGCTGGTACCGAGAGTACGGGATACTGCGAAAATCCTCTATGGACTTTATATGGCGATCACTGTTCTGGGCGTGATCATGCTATGCCTGTGCGGTATGCCGCTGTTTGATTCCCTGTGTACGACCTTCGGCAGTGTCGGCACCGGTGGTTTCGGTGTCAAGAACAGCAGTATCGGCGGTTACTCTCCACTGATACAGAATGCAGTAACGGTACTTATGATCTTAAGCGGTGTCAATTATACGGTATATTTCTGTCTGTTAAGCAGGCAGTTTAAGGAAGCTTTTTCCATCGAAGAAGTTCGTTGGTATTTTTTGATCATTTTCGCCAGTGCTCTGACGATCGCCTGGAATATCCGCCCGCTCTATGCAACTTTGGGAGAGACACTGCGACACTCCTTTTTCCAGGTGGGAACGATCATCACCACCACCGGATTTGCCACCACGGATTTCAATATGTGGCCGCAGTTGTCGAAGACGATCCTTCTGCTTCTGATGATGATCGGCGCCTGTGCCGGCAGTACCGGTGGCGGTATAAAGGTATCCCGTGTGCTGATCCTCTTCAAGGCGATCCGCAAGGAGCTGTCCATGATGATCCATCCCCGGATGGTGAAAAAGATCAAGATGGACGGACACAATCTGTCCCACGAGACGCTTCGTTCCACCAATGTCTATATGACGGCTTATTTTATCGTACTCTTCGTTTCCCTGCTGATCGTCTGTCTGGACGAATATGACCTGAGCACAAACTTTACCGCAGTACTGGCCACCCTGAACAATATCGGTCCCGGCCTGGAGTTAGTCGGTCCCACCCAGAACTTCGCATTGTTCAGCCCCCTGTCCAAATGCGTGCTGATGTTCGATATGCTTGCAGGACGACTGGAGTTATTCCCCATGCTCGTGATCCTGCTGCCATCCTGCTGGAAGAAATATTAGAGAGTGAATCAACAAATTCCGTACAAAATATCTTCTAATTCAAGATTTTTGTACGGAATTTATTTTATCGTCTTAAGAATATTTTCTTTTATGCCAGGCTAAAATCTTATAGTCTGTCCCGGTCTGATCTTATTGATATCCTTGATCTGAGGATTCTTACGTATCAGTTCTGCCAACGAAATCCTATGCTTTGCTGCAATCTTAGTAAGCGTGTCACCTGCTTTCACCTTGTAACCGCTGTCATGAAGCCCTACTGTTTCCTTTACGGCTTCTACAGTAACACTCGTGCGATACTCTCCTCCGCAGGCCAGCGCGAACATTGCCTGTCCGTTCTCTGTGATCCGAAAAGAACCACAGAACTCCCACTGTCCGTTTTCGGCATTCCTACGATACAGATTTGCATATTTCCCTGCATTCTCTGCCCCCATGCTGATATGCATATTGATGGGTACGGCAAAGTTACCGGTATCTTTTACGGTAATGCGGTCGCCATCTTTTGTAACTGTCAGATCGATGTTCTGAATTTTGGAAAAATCTACATTTTTCAGATTCTGTCCACTGATACTCATTGCGACTCCGTTTCCGTTATGGAGAGCCAGTGTCACATTGGATCCCTGAATGTTTCTCAGCACCTCAACAGGAACTTTTGTCTCACCGGTACTTACAAAATTCAGATTTTCTGTTGCACCGTTTGCGGTCTTCGCTGTAATCTGCTCTTTTGCAGCCGACCAGTTCACTGTATTTTCCACCTGCGAAGAATTACTGCTGCTGGAAGTACCTGCCGCATTATTCTCTGTATTTGTATGGTCTTCCTTCGGAGTATCCTGTTTCGGTCCTTCCGGCTGATTCTCTCCTTTTTTGATGGGAGATTCTTTTGTAAATATCAGTCCGTCAGCATCTGCCTGTGCCAGAAGTGATTCTTCCGCGGTAAATGCCTCAATACCATCAAAATAAATCACGGAATCCACTTTCCAGTCTCCGGTATGTCCTTCCGGAATGATGGAATTACACCAGATGGCGAACCGTGTGATCTTCGCGGTATTTAAGGTTCCGCTCTTCTTCCCCTTGAAAGCGCTGAACGGAATGGTCACATAGCTTGCTTCTGTTCCTTTTACAAAATCACTTAAATATACTTCAAATTCCTCACCGGAATCATCTGCCAGCTGGATTACCAGCTTCTGTCCCATACCGTCCGGATCTACCCACATGGTGATAGCATTGTATGCAGAAAGGTCAAGATCTTCCAGTGTCTTATTCTGTCCGGTCCATACTTCACTCTTTGCCGTATTTAACTGATAGCGGAATGCACCACCGTAGACACCGTCTGCCTTATGATCAGCGCTTAATGTAAAGGAAGAACTGCATCCTCCGGCAGAATTCTCCGTATAAGCACTCTGCAACAGACCATCGCTGCCTGCATAATAATCAAAGTTGTCGATGACATTGGCTGCTGCCTTATCCTTGTCTTTCCCTAAACTGATATTTCCTACGATAGCAAGTACATTACCGTCTGCAACTAAAGATACAGTAGCAGTATCTGCCTGTCCGATCTCTGACAGCATCTGTGCGGTGAAAGTCGCCGCATATTCGCAGATGCTGCTGTCAGCCACCTTCGCAGCTTCCACGATAATCTCTTTGCCGTTTGCCGGATTCTTCACAACAAAACTTACTTTCTGTGCGTTTTTCACGCTGGCACGAAATACAGTCTCCTCCTTAATGGCAGCCAGTTCAAAAGGAGCGATCAGGTAGCCCTGTGCGGTGTTATAGGCTGTGCCTTTCACGGTTCTCATTTTACCATAGAAATTGGTTCCGTTACCGAAGATACTGTTGTCACTGTTATAGAATGCAATAAATTCATTGATCAGTTCCTGACCGTAGGTATCATTGTACTTATAGGGTACATAAAAATTGGTATCACTAAAGTTTGCCCATACGAGCCAGTAAGGCATATCACATTTTGCAGCAATATTGCTAACCTTCTGATACCAGTCGTGTCCCACGATGGGATTGCCGGATACCAACAGACCTTCGTAATCGGAGCCGTCCTTTTTCATGGCACGGACGCCGGTCTCGGAGATTGCTGCCACCTTCCCTTTTTCCGCAGCCAGACCGCTTACAACCTGACAGGTGGTCTCCAGGTTCTTGAAGAAGCTGTCATCAAAGGTTGCAGGATAGGTACTGTAATCATCATAATAGTCAAATGCCAGCACATCCACATATTCATCCCCGGGATAACGGGTCAGATACTCTTCCGCTCCGGTTACGGGACCGTTAGGTGAATATACATAGATCATGTTGTGGACACCCTTGCTCTGGAGATATTCCTGAGTATAACGCCACAGGCTCTTATATGTCTCCACACCGGTGGAAGATCCCCACCAGAACCAGCTTCCGGTATTCTCATGATAAGGTCGGAATAGAACGGGAATGTTGTCCTTCTGCAGTGCATTTGCATATTCAGCAATAATATCCAGGTATGCTGTGAAGCGGTCATTATAGGCACCACCTGGCAGGATCTGCTCCGCACAGTTGTTAGAAGTATCCTTTGCCTCAGAGAAATCACAGGCTGTAAAGTCATAGCTTCCATCCGCATTCACCTTGATATTCTCATTGGTGAAATTCGGCATATGGGTGGAAAGGGTTATGATGGCTCCCTGTCCTGCTGCCTGCCTGCTGTAGGCAACTGCCTGATCCAAAGCCTCTTTTGCATCCGAAATGCCAAGCTCTGCTCCGGTCAGTGCCAGACTGTCGATACCATAGACACCGCTGATGCTTCCGGTGATGTCCTTGACATCGCCCTCTTTGGCCGTGCTGCTGACCATTTTGTTGATGTCATTTTCATGTCCGAACAATACCTGATCATTCTCACGCAGTGCCATCAGATAAGCATACAATGCGGTTGCGGAAGTACCTGCATTCGCATCCGAAAGTCTTACCTGTGCAGGAGCTTTGGAAGCATCTGCCTGTGTACCGTCAGCATTGGGAGTTACTGTGATCTTCACAAAATCTCCTGTCGCATTGTACTGGCTTAAAGTAATATTATCCACATAGACACTTCCCTTAAATTCCGTATTCACTCCTACAAAGCCGATGGTCAGATCTGCCAATCCCTTGTCAGTCGGAGAGAATCTCACCTGTGCTTTGGCATGAATCATTCCGTCTGACAGAGTCTCTACCTCGGTAATCTCTGCCTCTTTGTTGATTCCGGCATTGGAGAAGATCTTGATCTTACTTCCGGACATTGCTGCCGGATAATAATAGTCAAAAGTAAGAAGGTTATATGCGGAAATGTCAAAACTTTTCGCAAATTTGTTTTCCAGCTTTGCCTCGCTCCAGTTGAAGCTTCCCATACCGGTGTAGTCCAGATCCACTTTCATCATTTTGGAACCGTTGTAATCCACTACGGTGTTGGCAATGCTGTTGTCATACTGCCATGCGCCGCCGTTAGCCCAGTCGTCGCAGGTGCTATCCTCAAAATTATCGATGATACTGGGATCCTTCTCGGGAAGAACCGGCTTCTCCGGCTGTGAAGGCTGCTCACCGGATGTCTGTTTGTCGTATAATTTGATATTCTCGACATATACGTTTCCTTTGTAATCGCACTGATATCCTGCCAGTTTAATGAGGGTTGTCTTTACCGCACCGTTCTCAATATTGCTGCCAAAGTCAAAACGTATGGTTGCACTACGATAGCCGTCCACTGCTTCTCCAAAACTGTCTATCGTAAGTTCCGGTATGTTACCGGCCTCCGTCCATGTCCACCCATCGCCTACTTTGGCAATGCCCTGCACTTTTATACAGTTGGAAAACTTAACATTATCCGGTACCAATACATCCATAGTCAGATATGCCCCATTATGGAGTGCCTCTTCTGTAGTAATGCCGATCTCAAACTCCCCCTGATCATTCCAGTCGCTGGAAGAATCGAAAGCTATCTCTTTTTCGTATACCAGTTTTCTGTCTTTTACTTCTGCCACCAGGACATCGGTAGTCTCGATCTCGCCCTGGTTTCCACCATTCTCCTGCTTTTCTCCATCAGTCAGAGTTACATTGGCTATATAGATCGCACCGGAATAATCACATTGATATCCTGCGAATTTCAATGTAAACTGTGCCAGTGCATCTGCCTCTACACCTTCTCCAAAGGTAAATGTCACAGCCGCCTTACGATACCCATTCTCCGCTTCCCCAAAGCTTTCCGGCGTAAGTTCTGTAATACTGTCTGCCTCAGTCCAGGTCCAATTGCTTCCGACTCTTGCCACACCCTGGATTTTAATAATACCGCTGTATGCGGCATTCTCCGGCACCAGAACCTCCATGGATACCTTTGCCCCACTGTTCAATGCCTTTTCGGTGGTCAAGTTAATGTTAAATTCTCCACGATCATCCCAATCCTTAGTTTTGTCAAATTCAATATCTTTTCCATAAACCTGTACCATTTCAGAAGTATCTGCTGAACGGACTGCAATCTTTTCTTCAACATTTCCACCACTTACGGTCTGTAATGCTTCTTGTTCGATTTCCGTCTGTTCCTCTGCCCGAACCACAATGGATGCCGATTCGCAGACACCGGAGACCAGCATGACTGCTGTTAATAACAAGGCTCCTACTCTAAGCTTGTTTTTCATTTCTTACCTTCTCTCCTTAATATTTTCCGAGAATCCAGGGGCGCCTTCCTATATTCTCTGTCTAATTCAAGGATAGCAAATGTTCTGAATTTTGTACATTGTTGCTAATTTACGAATTTAGTTTTTATTAATGTGTATTTTGCCTAATTAAACAGCTTAATTTTAATTAATTTAATCTATTCTGGCTAATTTAATCAAAAATCCGAGCAGAAATCTCCGCCCGGATTCAATATGTAAATCATCTTATGAATTTTTGAAACTTTACAGCCGGTTCTCGTCCAGGCTTGCGGAATTATCCGCTCTATTGCAACAGCCATGCGATCTCCTGCTTGTAAGGCGGGATTGTCTTCTTATCTTCGCCCTCGGCGCACAGCCACGGTGTCTCCAAGATCTTCGGTACCCCTGCGAACCGCTCGTCATGAACGATCCGATGCAGCGTGTCGTAGCCAATGGTGCCCTGACCGATATTGGCATGGCGGTCCTTATGTGCTCCTAAGGGATTCAGGCTGTCGTTCACATGGATCACCGCGATCTGGTCCAATCCGAGAACCGCATCAAACTGCGCCAGCACGCCCTCGTAGTCATTCACCAGATCATACCCGGCATCGTTCACATGGCAGGTGTCGAAGCATACCCGCAGTCTGTCTTTTCGCTCCACTCTGTCATAGATCATCCGTAGCTCTTCGAAGGTTCTGCCAACCTCACTGCCTTTGCCTGCCATGGTCTCCAGTGCAATATTGACCTCACTGTCGTCCGCGTCAAGCACCAGGTTCAGTCCCTTTGCGATCTGCTCTACAGATGCTTCCACCCCGGCGCTTAGAGAGGATCCCGGATGCAGCACCAGTACCTTACTGTGAAAAGCCGCAGTACGCTTCACCTCTTTTGCGAGGAAATCCACTCCGAAATCGAACATTTCCGGCTTCTCCATATTACCTAAATTGATGATATAAGGTGCATGAATGACGATCTCCCGGATGCCCACTTTTTCGGCATAAGTAAGTCCTGCCTCCAGGTTCAGATCCTTGATCTCTTTCCGTCTCGTGTTCTGGGGTGCTCCGGTGTAGACCATCAGTGCATTGGCACCGTACTCTGCTGCCTCCTTCACAGAACCTAAAAACATCTCTTTTCCCGACATTCCCACATGGGAGCCTAATAATATCTCAGTCATGATCTCTCCTTATTTGGATTTTTTCAAATTTATTTCTCTTATAGTTATCAGTTAGACCCATCAGAAGTTTTTACAAAATCTTGTATTGAATTCTACCGGATCAAAAGTAACCATGCCATTCCATAATAGGTTACCACTGCCACCAGATCGTTTACCGTGGTGATCAGGGGGCCGGATGCCACTGCAGGGTCTACTTTGATCTTATGGAAAAACATGGGGATCACCGTACCCACAGCACTGGAGATCGCCATTGCCACTAAGAGGGATACTCCCACGCAGCCAGAGATCCCAAAGGCTCCCATCCAGGTATAACCTTTGAAGAAATGTACATACACTCCGAGGCACAGAAGCGCCATCACGCCCAACAAAATACCATTTAAGGAACCGGTCTTTACCTCCTTGACCACCAGCTGGAACTTCTGTTTTCCCGTCAGATTTTCATCCATCAACACGCGGATCGTCACTGCCAAGGACTGGGTTCCCACATTTCCC
>OIZP01000984.1_pt1 | contig 15827 bp, 16 predicted proteins | sample 1588531 | NCBI WGS metagenome assembly OIZP01 (sample SAMN03283283) | human gut metagenome | biome: human-associated habitat; material: feces | host: Homo sapiens | place: Peru | collected 2012 | reverse complement strand
GAAAAATGCGGTCTTCTATACCAAGGTCATTCCAGTATGCAGGGTCGGCATAGACGTGGTTATAGAGTCGAACGATCATTTGCTTTTGCATGAGCGAGTAGGCACAACGTTCGTCCCATTTTTCGGTGGCAATAAACAAGCGTCCGTCATGATGGGCCTCGAATACCGAGAAGAAAAGCCTTGTCTGAGATTTGGAACAGTGATCGGCCTTACCCATTAGCGACCCCATGTCTCGAGGATGAGCGAACGATACCACGCTATCGCATATTGATTTCGCTGAACCTTGCCATGAGCTGACCAAAAGCTTGACGCCGCAGCTCAGAAGGTTAGACCCGACCAAAAGATATCGGTAAACGGTTGTCAGGGGCCTTTCAGCGGTGTTGAAATCTGCCCTTACAAAAAGTTGCGGTGAAATAGTTCCTAAATGGCCGTCAGAAGGCAAAAAATAGGAACTATTTCACCGCAACTTAGGAGGGGATGGTTGTTAGCTGCGGGGGCGGTGACGCTGCTTGTCGGTTAGCTGCGGGGGCGGTGGCGGAGTTTGTCGATGGTGGCGTCGGTGGCGCGTTCGCGGGCTTCGGCTACGTTGATGCGTTTGCGGCGGTAGTCGATCATGCCTTGGATGATGGGCTTGCCAAAGCTTACGACGTCGTCGTTGTAGATGGCGGTGCGGGCTGCGAGCAGGCAGTCACTAAAGTCCATATGCGTCCTGCCAAACAGCTTGATGGCAAAGGCGATGACGGTGGGCTCGTCGACCATGACGTCATCGAGCAGCTTGGACATGGCCGTCGCAATCTCCACGCGCGGGACCTTGTAGACGTCGCGCAGCGTGACGGCGACGCGCGTGATGATCTCGGGATAGACGCGGGCCGTGCGCGTGGCGACAACTTTGGCGGCGCGCGGCGACAGGACCTCGTCGTCATCGAGCAGATAACGCAGGATAACGGTCTCGTCGATGATGGTGCTACTCATGGATGTCTACTTCCTCGGGATCCAAGATCGAATCGTCGCTTTCTGCAGCAAGATATTCAATCCAGGCGTTGCGCTCCTCGGACCGGCGATTGGGGTCACCATATGCCTTAAGTGCTCCGTAGGCGGCCGCACCGTCCTTCGAACGCACGGCGACCGGCTGAAAGGGCAACTTGCGCATGAGGATGCTCTGCGAGACAAAAAGACGAACGGCCTCGGCAAGCGATGTCCCCATGGCGTCGTAGAGACGCTCGGCATGCTGCTTATCCTCTTCGCGAATGCGCACCTGCAGGATGGCTCGTTTTTGAGTCGATGACATCGCTAGCCCCCTTATCTAGTGCAACACGGATGGTCAAATTCGCCCTGAGCTTTCATCTGACCATCTTATATCCACCACTTTATTTCACTCAAGTTAATAAGTGTGAACATTACTACAAGCGTAGTACATTCTCATAAGGAGTGCGCGAAAAACTCGCGTGTGTACGCGTGTAATACACTCGACTTTATAGTTCACCGAGAATAATCCCGACCTGCCAAAACAACTGCAATACACCCGTATTGCAGGGCTTATGCCCAAGTTTGCCCGTGGCAACTGCGTATATTCAACCTGTATACCGTTGGGGAGATTCCATCGATTGCCCGTTTCGCCGCGGGCGTTCGATACGCCGATGCCAGACCACGGGCGGTCTGGGACAACGCCGGCAGGGTCTCTCCGGCAAGGGATTCAGGAGGGAGTGAACAATATGGGCAATAAACGAGTCGTGGCCGATTCTTCGCGCTGCATCGGGTGTCAAACCTGCATGGCGGCGTGCATCGAGGCACACGATATTCCCGGCAACATCGCCGCACCGCGCCTGCGCGTGACGCGCACCTACGAGATTTCCGCACCGGTGGCCTGCCATCATTGCGAGGACGCGCCGTGCGCTAAGGCATGTCCCACCGGCGCGCTGTTCTTTGATCCAAAGAACCATCGCATCGGCGTCAACGAGGACAACTGCATCGGCTGCAAGAGCTGCGTCATGGCTTGCCCCTTTGGCGCCGTGAGCGTGGCGACCACGCAAGTCCCCGTCTTGATGGGCGACGTTCGCGTGGGGTCGCAGACCAAGAGCTTCGTGCTCAAGTGCGACCTGTGCGTGGACCGTCCCGGCGGCCCGGCGTGTGCCGAGGCGTGCCCGACCAAGGGCCTCACCCTGGTGGACGAGGAGCGTCTGGCGGAGCTGACCGCCGAACGCGCCCGAGCCACCGTCGAGAACGAGGCGTAAGCGGCCGGCGAATCCGCCCAATGATTGTCAAACAAGTACCGAGCATTCGGTAGCAGAGAAAGGAAGGAGGGTGTCATGGAGAAGCATAAAGTGATCTGCCCGTATTGCGGCGCCGGTTGCCAGTTTAACCTCCTGGTCCAAAACGGCCAGGTCGTGGGTACCGAACCGCTCAACGGTATCACCAATCAGGGCGAGCTGTGCCTTAAGGGCATGAGCGGCTACGACTTCATCAACGACACCAAGATCTTGACTCCTCGCGTACTGCACCCGATGATCCGCCGCACTAAGGGCGCGGATCTTGAGCGCGTAAGCTGGGACGAGGCACTGGATTTCACCGCATCTAAGATGCAGGCCATAATTGACGAATATGGTCCTAACGCTGTCATGACCACCGGCTCTTCGCGAGGCGGCGGCAATGAGGCGAACTACGTCATGCAGAAGTTTACGCGTGCGTGCATCGGCACCCACAGCGTGGACAACTGCGCCCGTACTTGACACGGCCCTACTGTCCTCGGTCTGATGGACACGGTTGGTTCAGGTTGCATGTCTTGCTCCATCCCCGGTATGGAGGATGCGGGCTGCATATTCCTCTTCGGCTATAACCCTGCCGATTCGCACCCCATCGTCGCTAGGCGTATCGTGCGAGCCAAAGAAAAGGGTTGCAAGATCATCGTCGCCGATCCGCGCCATATCGAAACCGCGCGTATCGCCGATATCTACCTTCCGATCAACAACGGTTGCAACGTGGCGTTCCTCAACGCCTTTGCCAACTGTTTGGTCAACGATGGCCTCTATGACAAGGAATTCGTCGCCGAGCACACCAATGGCTTCGACGAATGGTGGGAGACCATCAAGAACTACACTCCCGAATCCGTACAGGACATCACGGGTGTCGAGCCCGCGTTGATCCACCAAGCTGCCGAGATGTACGCCACGGCGAAGCCCTCTGCCATCATTGGCTGGGGCATGGGCGTGTGTCAGCAGAAGCAGAACCTGAAGACGGTGCACACCATCGCCTCCATCGCCTGCGTTGCCGGCCAGATCGGCAAACCCAATTCCGGCCTCGCGCCCGTGCGTGGCCAGAACAACGTCCAGGGCTCCTGCGATATGGGCATGCTGCCCAACCTGTACCCTGGCTACCAAAAAGTCACCGACCCCGCCGTGCGCGCCAAGTTTGCCAAGGCTTGGGGCGTGCCCGAGGAAAAGCTCCCGCTCGAGGAGGGCTACAAGCTCACCGACCTGGGTCACCTGGTCGACGAGGGCAAGGTGCACTGCTTCTACAACTACGGCGAGGACCCGGTGCAGACCGAGCCCGATTCGGCCGGTATGCGCAAGACGCTCTCCGAGCTGGACCTGTTTATCTGCCAGGACATCTTTATGACGCAGACGACCATGCTCGCCGACGTCATCCTGCCCGCTACCTCTTGGGGCGAGCACGAGGGTGTCTTTACCGCTTCTGACCGTAGCTTCCAGCACTTTGATGCGGCTGTTCCGCCCAAGGGCGAGTGCCGCCACGACTGGGAGATCTTCGCGGACCTGTCCACGCGCATGGGTTACCCCATGCACTACGACAACACCGAGCAGATCTGGAACGAGTGCATTAGCCTGTGCCCCAACTTTGTGGGCGCAACCTACGAGAAGATGGCTCCCGAGGGCGGTTACGCCCAGTGGCCGGTCAAGAGCACCGATGTGAACGACCACGGTACGCCCGACATGTTCGCTGGTGGCAAGTTCACCACCAAGGACGGCCGCGCCAACCTGATGGCGCACGACTGGGAGGCGCCCTCCGAGCTTCCCGACGATGAGTACCCGCTCATCCTGTGCACCGTCCGCGAGGTCGGCCACTACAGCTGCCGCTCCATGACCGGCAACTGCAAGACGCTGGCGCTGCTCGCCGACGAGCCCGGCTTTGTCCGCATGAATCCCGCGGACGCCGAGGCACGCGGCATCAAGAATGGCGACATCGTCTCGATTCACAGCCGCCGCGGCCAGGTATACAGCCGCGCCGACGTGAGCGACCGTATCAACAAGGGCACGGTCTATATGACCTACCAGTGGTGGATCGGCAAGTGCAACGAGCTGACCATTCACAAGGTCGACCCGGTCTCGCATACGCCCGAGGACAAGTTCTCCGCCTGCCAGGTCGACGCTATCGCCGACCAGGTCTGGGCCGAGGGCGAGGTCGAGCGTCAGTACACCGAGCTCAAGCAGGCTCTGGTGGACGCCGCCGCTCCCCAGGACGTTGAGCCCGGCGCCGCCAAGTTCGACGACGAGACGCACGTGAACCAAATCGTGTAGTCCCGTTCTCGTTGGCTTTTTGGGCCGGGCGTCCCGTACGTTCGGACGCCCGGCCCGTTATTTTGAAAGGAAGTGGGGATGAACCGCTTCATCGACATCAACCCGGAGAGGTGCATCGGCTGCGGAACATGCCAGTCCGCCTGTGCCGACGCCCACCGGATGCAGGGTCTTCAGGATACGCCGCGCTTGGCGCTCGTGAAGACCGGCGGTATTTCGGCCGCCCTTGCCTGCCACCATTGCGAGGGTGCCCCCTGCGCCGAGGTCTGCCCGGTGAATGCCATCGAGCACGATGGCGATCGCATCCACGTCAAGGAGCAGGAGTGCATCGGGTGCAGGCTGTGCGCCATCGCGTGCCCCTTCGGAGCCATCCATCCCGATGGCACGTCTATCGCCGGTGTCGCAGGCATGTGCGACCCGACGCCTTCGTATCCTAAGTCCCTGAGCAGCCTGCTCACATGGGCGCCCGGCCAGTACACCTGCGCTGTCAAGTGCGACCTGTGCGCATTCGATCCGGACGGCCCGCATTGTGTGGCGGCGTGCCCTACCAAGGCGCTGACCGTCATGGGTGGCGCGGCCGATCGCGAGCTCGACGAGGCCAAGCGCCTGCGCTCGATCGAAAACGGTCCGGTCGTCGACGTTACCGCTGTGGCCCAGGGCCTGTCCGAGAAAGCAGAAGGGAGCGTAAACAATGGATAGCATGACGCTGTTTATCGCATCGCTTGCCGTCTCGTGCATCGGTGCGCTCGCCTCGGTTCTGCTGATCAAGGCCGATAACGCCGCCAAGACCGCCGGCTGCCTTATCGGCGCCGCCGCCGCGGTGCTTTCGTTTGTGGCCGGTATCCAGGCCGTGCTGGGCGATGTCACGTCGGTCGACACCATCGTGTTCTTCCCGTTTGCCCATTTCCAGCTGCTGCTCAACCAGCTGTCCGGCCTGTTCGTGGCGCTCATCTCGGTGCTCGCGTTTGCCGGTTCGATCTACGGTCTCAACTACTTTGATGAGTACCCGGGCAAAAAGGGCCGCGCCGGCTTCTTTTTTAACACCTTTGTGGCGTCCATGATGCTCGTCATCACCGCCGACAACGTGTTTTGGTTCCTGGTCGCCTTTGAGCTCATGTCGCTGACCTCGTACTTCCTGGTCGTGATCGAGGAGAACGAGAACTCCATCCACGGCGGTTGGCTCTACTTCGTGATCGCGCACGTGGGCTTTGTGCTCATCATGGCGAGCTTCCTCACCATGACTAACTTCGCCGGCGGCTCGTTTGCCTTTGCGGATTTCCGCGCTACGCAGTTTAGCCCCGCGGTCGCATCCGTGTGCTTCGTGCTCGCCTTCTTTGGCTTTGGCGCCAAGGCCGGTATCATCCCGCTGCACGGCTGGCTGCCTAAGGCACATCCCGAGGCGCCGTCCAACGTGTCGGCCCTCATGTCCGGCGGCATGATCAAGATCGGTATCTTCGGTATCCTCAAGGTGGGTCTCGACCTGCTCTCCGCCTCGGGCGTTCAGGTCTGGTGGGGTCTTATGGTCATGGTCTTCGGTGCGATCTCGTCGGTCCTCGGCGTGGCCTTCGCCCTGCAGGAGCATGACATCAAGCGCCTGCTGGCCTATCACTCCGTCGAGAACATCGGCATCATTCTGCTCGGCGTCGGCGCCTCCATGGCCGCCATGGCGCTCAACTCGGTCGGCATCGCCGTCCTGGCTCTGATGGCCGCCCTCTATCACACGTTTAACCACGCGATGTTTAAGGGCGAGCTGTTCTTGGGCGCCGGTGCGCTGCTGTACTCCACGGGTACGCGCAATATGGAGAAGATGGGCGGCCTGTTCCGTCGTATGCCGGCTACGGCCATCTGCTTCCTTATTGGCGCGCTTGCCATCTCGGCCATCCCGCCCTTCAACGGCTTTGTGTCCGAGTGGTTTACCTACCAGTCGCTGTTTAACGCTGCCATGCAGGGCGACAAGGCCGTCATGATCGTGGCCGTGTTCGCTGCCGTCGCGCTTGCCATTACCGGCGCTCTGGCTGTCACGTGCTTCGTCAAGGCCTATGGCGTCTCCTTTGCCTCCGCGCCCCGCTCCGAGGCCGCGGCCAATGCCAAGGAGGTTCCCGCCCCCATGGTGTTTGCGCAGGGCCTGCTCGCGGCCATCTGCGTCGTGCTGGGCATTGGCGCTCCCGTGATCGCGCCCGTGCTGGTCGATGTCGCCGCGTCCGTGCTGCATCCGTACGGTGGCGTGTTTGCCGCCGAGGGCATGGAGCTCATGAACCAGTACTCCGGCGCTGCCACCTCCACGCCCGCGATCGCTATCGCGCTTGTGGTACTCGTCGGCCTTGCCTGCGGTTATCGCAGGCTCAAGACCGTTGGCAAGGTGCAGAAGTCCCAGCCGTGGGCATGCGGCTATGCTCCCAACGAGCATATGCCCGTCGTGGCCACGACCTTTGCCTCCGAGGTGTCCTGGTTTATGCAGCCGCTCTACACGCTGCGCGACCGCTGCACGGCCGTCTGCTGGTCCATCGCGCACTTCTTCCAGAAGCTCACCGGTGTGGCCGAGGCTGTGGAGCCCGTACCCGACAAGGTTCTCGTCGATGCCCCGCATAAGGGTGTCGAGAAGCTCGCCGACCTCGCGACTAAGCTCGAGGGCGGCAACTACAGCATCTATATCTGCTATATCGTCGCGGCACTCGTGGTGTTCCTCGTGCTCGCCGTGCAAATGGGTTAAGGAGGGGAGAGCATGAACAACATCGTACTTGCCGTTCTGCAGGGCGTGGTCGTCATGGCCGTCGCACCGTTCTTCTCCGGTCTCGGCCGCGTGATCCGCGCCAAGATGCACAACCGTCGCGGCCCCAGCATCATGCAGGACTACCGCGACCTGGCCAAGCTCTTTGCGCGTCCCGAGTCCCAGAGCGAGGATGCGAGCTTTGCGCTGCGCATTATGCCGCCGCTGTTCTTCGCCGTCGCCTTTATGCTCGCGATGGGCCTGCCGCTCTTTACGGCACAGAGCCCCATCCCGGTTTTTGGTGACGCCATCACCATCATGTACAGCCTGGCGCTCGCCCGCTTCTTCTTCGCCCTCTGCGGTGTGGATTCGTCCAACGCCTACGCCGGTATCGGCGGCGTTCGCGAGCTGCTCATGAGCGTGCTCATCGAGCCGTCCATGCTGCTGGCGCTGTTTGCCGCCGCCCTGGTGTGCGGCTCCACTGACATCGCCACCATGGGCCAGCACATCATGACGGGCGCCATCGACGCGCCGGTCGCCGTGATCCTCGCCGGCATCGCCTTTGCGATTGCCTGCTACATGGAACTCGGCAAGCTGCCGTTTGATCAGGCCGAGGCCGAGCAGGAGCTTCAGGAAGGTCCGCTCGCCGAGCTTTCCGGCCCGTCGCTCGCCATGGCCAAGCTTGCCATGTCCATGAAACAGGTCCTGGTCGTCGCTTGGTTCTGCGCGATCTTCGTCCCCTGGGGCGAGCCCGCGACCGTGGGCACCGCCGCCGTTCTGGGCGCGGTCATCTTCCTGATGAAGTGCCTGATCGACTTTGTCGTGTGCGGCGTGATCGAGAACTCCTGCTCGCGCTCGCGTTTTAAGGTGCTCGGCAATCAGACCTGGGCCGTCGTGGGCATTGCCGTTCTGGCATTTGTCTTCGTGGTCGTCGGCGTGTAGGAGAAGGGAGAAACAATGTCATTTGCAGTCAGTCTGTCCCTTCTCGGCTTGGTCGCTATCGCGGCCCCGATGGTGGCCTCGGTGCTCGTCGCCCTGTTCCCCCGTCCGTACGCCAAGTGGTTCAGCGTTTTGGGTGCCGCCGTCTCGACGGCCTGCACCATCGCCCTCGCCGCGAATTTCGCTGGCGCCGGCATGCCCGACACGCAGGTCCCCCTGATCTCGTTTGGGCAGACCCTCGTCATGGGATTTACCTTCGATCGCATGAGCACGCTGCTCGCGCCCGCCTTTGTGGGTATCGGCCTGCTTGTCGTGATCTATTCGATTCCCTATATGAGCGAGAATAACCGTGAGCATCCCGACGCACCGCGTCGTCGCTTCTACGCGTATCTCGCGACCTTCATCGGTGCCATGGCCGGCCTCGTGTACAGCTCGACCCTTTTGGGTCAGCTCGTGTTCTTTGAGATCACGGGTGCCTGCTCTTGGGGCCTCATCAGCTACTATATGTCGCCTACGGCCAAGAAGGCCGGCATGAAGGCCCTGATCATCACGCATATCGGTGCGCTCGGCCTGTATCTGGGCGCCGCCATCGTGTTTGCCCACACCGGCACCTTCGCCATTACCGCGATTGCCGGCCTCGACGCCAAGCTCAAGGCTATCGTCCTTTTGCTCGTGCTGTTTGCGGCCTGGGCCAAGTCCGCACAGGTTCCCATGTACATGTGGCTGCCTTCGGCCATGGAGGCGCCGACGCCTGTTTCGGCCTACCTGCATGGTGCCTCGATGGTTAAGGTCGGCGTGTGCGTGTTCGCGCGCGCACTCGTCTCTGCCGGCGAGATTCCCGAGATCGTGGGCTGGGTCGCCATTATCGACGCCATGGTCACCATGCTCTTTGGCTTCCTGATGTACCTGCCGCAAAAGGACATGAAGCGCCTGCTGGCCTTCTCCACGATCGCCCAGCTCTCCTATGTGTTCTTTGGTCTGGGCCTTTCGGTCTTTGGCAGCCAGCTGGCCTTCGATGGCGCCGTCTGCCACATCTTTAACCACGCTTTCGCCAAGACGCTGTTCTTCCTGATCGCCGGTTCGTTCTCCTTTACGCTCGGCACGCGTATGCTGCCCAAGCTGCGCGGCATCGTAAAGAAGTACCCGATCTCGGGCGTGGGCTTCGGTGTCGCGGCACTCGCTATTGCCGGCGTGCCGCCCATGAACACGTTCTTCTCGAAGTTCCAGATTATCGCCGGCGGCTTTTCTGTGGGTGCCGGTAACGTCGCGATCCTGGTGCTCGTGTGCATCATGGTCGCCGAGACCGTCGCCACCTTTGCCTGGTTCCTCAAGTGGATGGGCTATTGCCTGCCCGGCGAGCCGAGCGACGAGGTCGCTGCGGGAGCCCCGCTTCCCCGCGCGATGGCGTTCGTGTTCATCGTGCTCATCATCATGGTCATCGTCAGCGGCCCGCTTTCGGCCAGCTGGATCGGTTAGGAGGTAGAACGACATGGGTTATTCGATCGTCAACATCCTTGGCGGCCTTCTGATCGTCACGTCCACCATGGTGGTCGTCTCAAAGAACATCAAGCACGCCATCAGCTGGTATGCGGTGCAGTCGCTGGTGCTCGTGGGGCTGCTCGCTACGCTCGGTGCCACTACCGGTGCGCAGGAGCTGCTTATGTGGGCCGGATCTGCCTTTATCACCAAGGTCGTCCTGGTCCCATATATCCTCAACCGTGCGTACAAGAAGATGGGCGAGCCGAGCGACGCATCGCTCAAGGCCGGCCTTAAGCCCGCGTGGGCCATCTGCATCATCGCCGTCGAGGTTGCGATCTGCTTTGCCGTCGTGACGCAGATCAGCCTGCCCACGGCCGAGGTCGCAACGCCTGCGCTCGCCATTAGCTTCGCTCACTTCTTTGTGGGCCTCACTTGCATCATCTCGCAGCGCAACATCATGAAGCAGATCTTTGGATACTGCCTTATGGAAAACGGCAGCCATGTGACGCTCGCGCTCTTGGCCCCCACCGCTCCCGAGATCATCGAGATCGGTATCGCCACCGACGCCATCTTTGCCGTCATCATCATGTCCATCGTCGTGCGTCGCATTTGGGACGACTCCCACTCGCTCGATGCGCGCGACCTGTCCGAGCTGAGGGGGTAGTCCATGGAAACGTTGATTCTCGCCCTGCTCGCGACTCCTTTGGTGTTCTCGCTGGTCATGGCGTTTTTGCCCAAGAACACGTCCTATAACGTGTTTGCCGGTCTCAACCTGGTCTCCGTCGCAGCCGTCCTGGTGCTGTCGATTATGACGGCCGGTGACGTCCTTATGAGCGGCGACACCGCGAGCGCTCTTGGCCTGTGGTTTCACCTCGATTCGCTGGGCGCCATCTTTGTGCTGCTCATCGGCTTTATCGGTTTTCTTACGGGGCTGTTCTCGCTGCCCTATGTAAAGGCCGATATCGAGGAGGGCTCCATGCCCGCCGATCGCGCCAAGCAGTATTTTGCGCTGTTTAGCCTGTTCGTGTTCACCATGCTGCTCGCGTGCCTGTCCAACAACATGATCCTCACGTGGGCCGCCGTGGAGGCAACCACGCTTTCCACCGTGTTCCTCGTGGGTATCTACAAGAACAAGACGGCCCTCGAGGCTTCTTGGAAGTATTCGATGGTCTGCACCGCCGGCGTGGCCTTTGGCCTGTTCGGTACGCTGCTGATCTATGCCAACGCCGCCGACGTGATTCCCAACGCCCACGAGGCCGCATTCCTGTCGTGCGTGCTGCCGTATGCCGACCAGTTCGATCCGACGCTCATGCGCCTCGCCTTTGCGTTTATCGTGATCGGCTTTGGCACCAAGGCCGGCCTGTTCCCCATGCACACTTGGCTGCCCGATGCCCACTCCCAGGCCCCGAGCCCTGTCTCGGCCCTGCTCTCGGGCGTGCTGCTTAAGTGCGCCATGCTTGTGATCATGCGCTTCTACGGCTTTACTATCCAGGCCGTGGGCGCCGAGTATCCGCAGCTTTTGCTGCTGATCGTCGGCACGCTGTCCATTTTGGTGGCGGCGCTTTCGATGTTTCGCCAGGACGACCTCAAGCGCCGCTTTGCGTACTCGTCTGTGGAGAACGTGGGCGTTATCGCCCTGTGCCTGGGTATCGGTGGCCCGCTGGGTATCGCCGCAGCCCTGCTGCACTGCGTGTTCCACGGCTTTACCAAGACGCTTGCCTTCTGCGTGTCCGGCAACATCCAGCACGCCTTTGGCACGCGTAGCCTGGCAAAGATTCAGGGCGTCGTCGAGGTTGCCCCCGCAACCGCCGCGCTCGCCGTCCTGGCGCTGCTCGGTCTTGGTGCCTTCCCGCCCTTTGGCATGTTTATCTCCGAGTTCCTGACTTTTGTCGCCGGTGTTACCGCCGGTCCCATGTGGCTGGTCGTCGTGGTCGCCCTCGGTCTTACCGTGGCCATCTCCGCGCTCACCCGCATCGCACTCAAGTCGGTATTCGGCCATGCGCCCCAGGGCATGGGCAAGCATGAGGCCCCGGCGCTCATGCTTATCCCCGAAATCATCCTGGCCGTCATGATCTTGTGGTTTGGCATCGCCACCCCGCTGCCCCTCGTGCACGGTGTGGAGACCGCGACCGGCATCGTGCTCGAGCAGAGCACCGAGGAACTTCACGCGACGCCGATGTACCGCGCTGTGTTCGGTACCGAGACCGCTCAGAGCGAGGTGGAGTAACGAATGATTGAAACTGAGAACAAGGTGTATGCCCGTCGCTGCGAGAGCCATGTCGAGGCCCTGCGCCGCGCCGTTCCGGGCTGCATCGAGAAGGTCGAGTGGCAGTGCGAGGACCAGCTGACGATTACCGTCAAGCAGGACAAGCTGCCCGAGGCCGTCCACTACCTGTACTACGAGCGTTACGGCTGGATTCCCGTGATCATCGGCAACGATGAGCGCAGCCTGTGCGGCCGTTACGCCGTGTACTACGTCATCTCCATGGAGGGGGAGGACCCCGGCTGGGTGACCGTGCGCACCGAGGTCGATCCCGCCAAGATGACGTTCCCGTCCGTGACGCCGTTCGTCCCCGCCTGCGTGTGGGGCGAGCGCGAGCTGCGCGACATGTTCGGCCTGATCCCCGAGGGTCTGCCCGACCGTCGTCGCCTGGTGCTGCCCGACGATTGGCCCAGCGGCCTGTACCCGCTGCGCAAGGACTCCATGGACTACCGCTTCCGTCCCGCTCCCGCGAGTGACATGGAAAACTACGAGTTCTTGGCCGATACCAAGGGCAAGGAGACGACGCTCGTCCCCATGGCCCGTTGCACATTACTTCCGACGAGCCCGGCCACTTCCGCCTGTTCGTTGAGGGCGAGACGATCGTCGACGCCGACTACCGTCTGTTCTACGTGCACCGCGGCATGGAGAAGGTCGCCGAGACGCGCCTGAACTATGACGCCGTGACGTTCCTCGCCGACCGCATCTGCGGCATCTGCGGCTGCGCCCACTCGGTGGCCTATGCCGAGGCCGTCGAGCGTGCCCAGGGCATTCATGTCCCGCCGCGCGCCCAGTACATCCGCGCTATCATGCTCGAGGTCGAGCGTCTGCACTCGCATCTGCTCAACATTGGCCTGGCGTCTCACTACACGGGCTTCGACTCCGGCTTCCAGCAGTTCTTCCGCGTCCGCGAGAAGTCCATGGACCTGGCCGAGAAGCTCTCCGGTCACCGCAAGACCTACGGCCTCAACGTGATCGGCGGCGTGCGTCGCGATATCCTGGCCGAGCAGAAGCTCTCCACGCTCACGACCATCCACCAGCTGCGCTCCGAGGTCACCGAACTCGTCGACGTGCTGCTCTCCACGCCCAACTTTATCGAGCGTACGAGCGGCATTGGCATCCTCGATCGCAAGATCGCTCGTGACTTCTCGCCGGTCGGCCCGCTCATGCGTGGCTCGGGTTATGCCCGCGACGTGCGCTTCGACCATCCCTTCGACGGCTACGCCGATCCGGACGTCAAAAAGATGCACGCCGCCACGGCCGACACCTGCGATGCCTTCGGCCGTACCGCCGTCCGCATCCAGGAGGTCTACGATTCGATCGACATGATCGAGACCATGCTCGAGAACTGCCCGTCGGGCCCCATCCTCACCACGGATTGGGAGTACACCCCGCACAAGTACGCCATCGGCGCCACCGAGGCACCGCGCGGCGAGGACGTGCACTGGGCCATGCTCGGCAACAACCAGAAGTGCTACCGCTGGCGCGCCAAGGCCGCCACGTACAGCAACTGGCCGGTCCTGCGCTACATGTTCCGCGGCAACACCGTGGGCGATGCGGCGCTGATCGTCGGCTCGCTCGACCCGTGCTACTCCTGCACCGACCGCGTGACGGTGACCGATGTCGCCGCCAAGCGCGACCACGTGCTCGACAAGGAGCAGTTCGAGAACGTCTGGCGCGACAAGTCGCCGCTTGCGGGCGAGGGCACCGTTGCCGCTCCGCTCGATGAGGAGGCGCTCTAATATGCTGAAGCTTTGGAAGGTTAACGCCAAGGCCGGCGACGCGACGGTCAAGTACCCGTTTGCGCCGTTCCCCACCAACAAGGACATGCGCGGCAAGCCCGAACACAACGCCGAGCTCTGCATCGCCTGCGGTGCCTGCGGCGTGGCGTGCCCGGCCGATGCCATTCGCATGGACACCGACCTTGCGGCCGATACCATCACCTGGTCGATCGACTACGGCCGCTGCATCTTCTGCGGCCGCTGCGAGGAGGCCTGCCCCATGGAGGCCATCAAGCTCACCGAGGAGTTTGAGCTGGCCGTCATGAGCAAGGACGACCTCACCAGCAAGAGCGTCTATACGCTCGAGCACTGCTCGCGCTGCGGCAAGCCGTTTGCCCCGCACAAGGAGATCGACTACGCCAAGCGCCTGCTGCAAAAGGCCGGCGGCATGGAGGCCGAGCAGGCCGCCCGCACCGTCGGTATGTGCCAGGAGTGCAAGCGCGAGCTCGACGCCCTGCGCGCCGCCTCGGCCGTAAAGACCGGCAACGCGCGCGGCATGGCTGCCAACGAGACGCTTGCGTCCGGTGAGCCCCAAGGCCCCGGCATGGAGTATCTGGGCGGCCACGGCGTGAACCCGGAGTATATCGACCGCGAGCTCAACCCCGATGCGCCCGAGATTCCCGCCGGTCCGGCACCGGTCGAGGGCATCATCATGGATTTTGATACGAAGGAGGAGTAACCATGGCCGAACCCACGCTTTTGCCCGAGCGGCTTCAGTACCGCCCGACCAAGATCGAGCTCGACGAGAGCATCGAGAAGGCCAAGGCGACCCTTCTTAAGAAGATCAAGCGCTCGGTGTACGTCTACCGTGTTGACTGCGGCGGCTGCAACGGCTGCGAGATCGAGATCTTCGGTTCCATCACGCCCGTCTTCGACGTCGAGCGCTTTGGCATCAAGGTCGTGCCCTCGCCCCGTCACGCCGATGTGCTGCTGTACACCGGCGCCGTGACGCGTGCCATGCGTATGCCGGCCCTGCGCGCCTTTGAGGCCGCACCCGATCCCAAGATCGTGGTGTCCTATGGCGCGTGCGGCTGCACCGGCGGCATCTTCTACGACAACTACTGCGTCTGGGGCGGCACGGACAAGATTCTGCCGGTCGATGTCTACATCCCCGGCTGCCCGCCCAGCCCCGCGCAGACCGTCTACGGCTTTGCCATGGCGCTCGGTCTGCTGGACCAAAAGCTCCATGCCGAGACCACGGTGGAGGCCGCCGGCGAGCAGGCCGATATCCTGCACCCCGGCGTGCCGTACAAGCTGCGCGTTGCCATCGAGCGCGAGGCTCGTGCCATGAGCGGCTACCGTTACGGCCGCGACCTGGCCAACGAGTTTATGGATACGCTCGAGGGCGCGCCCAAGGGCGATATCCGCGGTGCCATGGCGCTGCTCATCGACAAGCAGGACGATCCGCGCCGCGTCGAGGTGTACTCGGCGCTGCAGGATCTGGTGCTGGCCGGAGGTCGCTAGATGGAGCTCACGGACCGCTCTGGCTACTTTGCGGGCCCCGGTATGCTCGGCGGCTCTTTTGGCGATGCCTCGCGCGCAAGCGACGAGGCCGCCGAGGGCGTCGCCGACCCCTGCCTGGGTCATGCGCCCGACCAGGTGGTCTTCTACGAGCTCACGCGTAAGTTTGTGGAGACCGAGGAAGACGTTCCCCAGGAGGCCTGCGACGTGCTGTACTACACGCTCGCCGTGGGCCACCACACCGGCGTGCTCGACTGCTTTGAGCCGCGCCTGTCGGTGCCGGTGAACGTGTTCTATTCGCTCGTTGACGCGCTGCCGGAGGGGGAGGCCAAAACCAAGTTCGAGGCCATCCGCTCCTTTGGCGAGTGCCAGCTCGACAAGGCGGCGGTGCCGTCGCTGCTCGAGGCCTGCGATGCACTGCTCGACGAGCGCGGTTTTCGCGGTTCTGCCAAGGCCGGCATCTCGGTGTTCGATGACGACTTTAGCCTGCATGCCCAGCAGGTCGCGTTTCTGATGAAGTTCCGCGATCTGGTTGAGCGCGTGCGCGATGTGTCGGGCGTGTATCTGACGGGGAGGTTGCAGTAATGGGTCGCGTTGTGGATGGCCGCGTGAACGGTGCGCCCTTTGCGGGCATTGTGCTCACGGCGGGTAGCGTGCTGCGCGCCGACGATGCC
>OIZP01000978.1_pt1 | contig 15869 bp, 15 predicted proteins | sample 1588531 | NCBI WGS metagenome assembly OIZP01 (sample SAMN03283283) | human gut metagenome | biome: human-associated habitat; material: feces | host: Homo sapiens | place: Peru | collected 2012 | reverse complement strand
TACGGCCTATCATTGAACTCGGTCAGGAGCTGCAGACTGCTGTGGAAGTACAGAAGAATCTGCAGGAGGTCGTGGACAGCCAGCGTCCTATTATCTGTACCTCTTATGTGCGTCAGCTATTGTCAGGTACCGCTACTTCCGAAGACGAAGTGGCTTATATGGAGAATTATCTGGGAATCACTGCTTCTTCTTATTATAATGTGTTATATATTGTGTACTATAATAACTTCGGCGATAATGTAGAAAACGCTCTCCCCAGCGGCGTGGAATCCGTAGAAGAGCTGGAGAAGATCATCGAGACCGCACTGGAGAATTTCTTCGGTACACCTCTCTTCTACTTCAGCCCTTCGGACCGGACCTATTCCGTACTGCTGCACTGTTCTGAAGAAGAGGGAAATGATCTGATCCTGAAGATCAGCAATTGTATTTTACGACTTCATGATTATCTGCTGGACACTTACGACATCTGGCTCTTCGCCGGTATCGGTCGCAATACGGATTCCCTGATGAATGTATGGGAATGCTATCAGCAGGCCTCCGAAGCTGTAAGTTATACAACGAAGAACTATATTTTCTTCCCGTATGAATTTATTAAGAAGGATTCCAACGTATTCTATTATCCGTCGGAGATCTCAACGAAGCTGATCCACTTCATCTCCACGGGCAATACGCCGCAGGTATTGGAGCTGTTCAACCTGATCCATCAGGAGAATATCGAGGAACGTTCCCTGCCGGTCAACCTGTTAAAGTACCTGCTGTCAGATATCCGTAACACTTTATTAAAAGCAAGATTTGCGCTGCCTCAGGATGCGGATCCCGAAGCTGTAAAGGTGCTGGATGAGCGTTTCAATGAGCACCTGACCTTCAAATTATGCGAAGATCTTGCATTATCCCTATGTAATCTCTTCGGTAATAAAGAGGACGACAGCACCTTGTCCTCTACCATCGAGAAATATATTAAAGACAATTATAAAGATCCTTCGTTGGGCTTAAACAAGATTTCAGATGAATTTCAGATCTCCGAGAGTTATTTTTCCCATATGTTCAAGGAAAAAACCGGGGTCAACTTCTCCGCTTATCTGGAGAATATCCGTATGACGGAGGCTGCCAGACTGATCAAGGAGACCGATATCAGCTTAAATGAGCTGTATATCGCGGTGGGATATAATAATTCCAATACTTTCCGACGTGCATTCAAGAAAGTATACGGAGTAACTCCCAGTGCCATGCGGGAGAAATAGAATGAAATAGAGTGATAAGAACAAATAGAACGATATAAAAGCAGCCGGGGCCCGGAGGAATCAATCCTCCAGAAATGCCTCGGCTGTCTTCATATCTTCCGGTGTTGTGATCTTAATATTCTGATAGGATGCTTCCACCAGCTTCACCCGGGACTCGGTAAACATCTCCACCACGCTGGCATCGTCCGTTACCTGAATGCCCTGCTCCTGCAGCTTCGGAAGCCTGGTTTGCAGTCTCTCATATGCCTGTAAAATCAGGCTGGTCTCAAATACCTGCGGAGTCTGAATATTCCAGACGTTTCTGCGGTCCGGTGTGGACAGTGCAAATCCCTCTCCATCACTGATCTTAACGGTATCCTTGCTCTGTACCGCTGCTACGCACGCCCGGTACTGTCGGACTGCCGCATAGGTATCTTCCAGGATTTTCTCTGTCAGAAAAGGTCTTGCGCCGTCATGAATAAACACATAACCATGCTCATTCGGACGCTTAAGGCGACCGTCTGCGATCAGCTGCAATGCCCTGCCCACAGAGAGATACCGTTCCGCTCCGCCGGAAGTAATGATATTTACCTTTGTAAAATGGTATTTCTGCACGATTTCTTCCCGGACATAGGGAATATCCTGTTCCGAAGTCACCAGAATACAGTCATCTATGATCTTTGACTCTTCTACCGCATGCAATGCATACCAGATCAGAGGTCTGCCCTTTAACGGAAGGAACTGTTTCGCCACTGCGGAGTGCATCCTGCTTCCGCTGCCCGCTGCCAGGATAATGGCGGTGCAACGCGGTTTTTCCTTGTTCTCATACTCTTCTTCTGTTTTATATGCCACAAAATCTTCTGTTAAATACTCTTCTGCTACTCTGTCTATCATATTTATGTCAGTCTTTCTATAATATCTTTTATGCTAATGCCCCTTAGCGTTCTCCCAATTTTAAATTCGGAACCGCATTCAGGTCATAGCCGCTGCGAACACCCTTGATATATTCATAATAGCCCGCCACACCGATCATCGCTGCATTGTCTGTGCAGAAGATAGGTGAAGGATGATAAAATGCAATATTCCGTTTGCCGCACTCTTCTTCAAAGGCTGCACGCAGAGAGGAATTGGATGCCACGCCGCCGGCAATGGCGAATTTGTTCAGTCCATAGGCTTTCACAGCATGCAATGAATGACTGACCAGTACATCTACCACCGCTTTTTGGAAAGAAGCAGCCACATCTGCCTGATTGTAGCTTTCTCCCTTCATCTGGCAGCCGTTTAAGTAATTCAACACCGCTGATTTCAGACCGCTGAAGCTGAAGTCATACTCATTTTCCGCTACTGCCGCTCTGGGAAAATGAATCGCATCGGGATTACCCTCCTTCGATACCTTATCGATCTTAGGTCCACCGGGATAGCCCAGCCCGATAGCACGGGCCACCTTGTCAAAGGCCTCTCCGGCCGCATCATCCCTGGTCCGTCCGATGATCTCATATTCTCCGTAATCCTTGACCACTACCAGATGCGAATGTCCACCGGATGCCACCAGACAGATAAAAGGAGGCTCCAATTCCTTATTTTCTATAAAATTAGCACTGATATGTCCTTCAATGTGATGAACACCTACCAGGGGAATACCGGTAGCAAAGCTGATGGCTTTGGCTTCAGATACACCCACCAGAAGTGCTCCCACCAGTCCCGGTCCGTAAGTCACTGCAATCGCCGTGATATCATCAAGTGTCACATGGGCATCGGCAAGTGCCTGCTCAATAACCTGATTGATCTTCTCGATATGCTTCCGGGATGCGATCTCCGGCACCACGCCGCCATACAACGTATGTAAGGCAATCTGAGAAGAGATCACGTTAGAAAGTACCTCTCTGCCGTTTTTTACCACCGATGCCGCTGTCTCATCACAGGAGCTCTCGATCCCCAAAATATAAATGTCTTTTTGTTTTTCTGTCTCTGTCATTTTTCTGCCTGCTTTGTTCTAATTATTGTCTGTTTATTCTAAATTATTGTCTGTCTGTTCCAGCTTGCTGTTCAACTGATCCGCTGTTTCCCAACCGTATATCTTCCATCTGCGATTGTCATCCCTGCGCAATAGATATACCATAACGGTAGAAGTTTTTTTACCATTTTCCGTCATGGTATAGCCACAGGAAATTCTTGCAAAAGAAAATCCATCTACCGAATAATAGTCCACATTTGTGCTGGGTGCAAGAGAAACACTTGTTATTTTTCTCTTGTTGTCCTTATAGTTTTGCACCTCACCCTGCAACCGGATAAGATAAGTGTCTTCATCATTGTTTTCCTGAAGTTCTTCGTCAAATAATTGCAGTGATTTCCTGCCAAGATCCTGAAGCTCTTCTGCCGTACATTCTTCATTGTAAAAGCACTTCATCAGATCATTGTAATATTTGATCACTTCCTTGGGCGTGGCGGGGTAATTATTGTCCAGATCTCTGGAAAGTGCCGTATCCACCTCCGACATGACCGCTTCCTGCTGCTCGGTGCGGTGTGTTCCGGACAGATACGCATAATATCCTACCACCAGCACGAGTAAGAAGATGAAAAAGACTGTGATCTTAGTCACGGATGTGTTGGTTTTCTTCATAAGATCGCTCACTCTCCCTCATCAAATTTCAACTCCATGGTCCAACCATCCTTCGCCGCATAAGCCGCCGGAAATATCTTCCGCACATCCTCCATGAATTCCTCCGGTCTGGTCATGGACGGACTGTAATGGGTCAGCCACAATTTCGGCACCTCCGCTTCTTTTGCAATCTTCGCTGCCTCGTACATGGTCATATGCTTATGCTCTCTGGCTTTCACCAGCTTGTCCGGCTCCCCGTACATGCCTTCCAGGATCAGCAGATCCGCACCTTTGGCATTCTGTCGGATGCTCTCCGTAGGTCTGGTATCGGTGCTGTATGTTACTTTCAGCCCCTTGCGTTCCGCTCCCAGTACCATATCCGGTGTAAATACTCTGCCGTTCTCTTCCAGAGTCTCTCCTTTTTGCAGTCGGCTCCAAAATTTCATGGGGATTTCCTGCTCCATGGCTCTGTCTTTGTCAAATCGACCCGCACGGTCAATCACCATACTGTAGCCGTAACAGAGAACATTATGATTTACTTTGAAAGCTTCCAGCCGAAAACCTTCAAAAGAAAAAGTCTGCGCATTTTCCGTGATCTCCAGACATTTTACCTCAAAAGGAAGCTCCGGTGCGATCACGCGTAAAGAAGCCACCACTTTGGTAAGACCTTTCGGTCCGATCAACAATAACGGTTCTGTCCGTTCCGCATTTCCCATGGTCAGAAGCATCCCCGGCAGACCGCTGATGTGATCCGCATGGAAATGAGTAAAACAGATAATATCAATAGGGTTGGGACTCCATCCCTTCTGGCGCATGGCGATCTGGGTACCCTCTCCGCAATCGATCAGAATACTTTTTCCATTATACCGCATCATCAGGGAAGTCAGCCACCTGTAAGGCAGGGGCATCATTCCACCGGTTCCCAATAAACAAACGTCTAACATTCTTCCTCACAATCTTGCCTTCGCAGCATCTGTTGTTCTGTCTATAATAATTCTGTCTCCGGTACTTCTTCCACCGGAATGACAAACCTGCCGATCCAACTGTCGTAGCAGTCCTCACACAGATCAAAGGCATGTCTCATACCGTCTTTTTTGCTAAAATACCCAAAGCGTACATCCGCAGTGAAATAACCTTCCCGGATGATTTCCTTTTCTACTTTTAATTCTCTGCCACAGGCGTTACATATTACCTGGGTTAATTTACCGTTTTCTGACTTTCGCATCTTACCTTCCACCTTTCTGATCGTAAAAACAGTTTCCTCTTTCACTATCATAGCAGAGAAATCGCCGGATGGTGGTGGTAATACTTGTTAACGACGCCACATGATCATGGCATCTTCGGTAGGTTTCTCATAAAATCCGGGACGAATCCCTTCCGAGACGAAACCAAACTTTTCATATAAATGGATCGCCGGTGCATTGCTCACTCTGACTTCCAATGTATATGCCGTAATGCCACGCTCTGCCCCCAGTCGCAGCAGTTCTTCGAACATCTTACTGCCCACTCCCAGGTTCCGGTACTCCGGTGCCGTTACCACATTGTCGATATTACCCTCATGAAAACTGTCCGTCAGTCCGGCGCAGCCAGCGATATGTCCGTCAGCCTCCGCCACCACATACAGACAATAGTCTCTTAGAAGCAGTCCTCTGAAATCCTCTGCAGACCAGGGCATGCTGAAGGATGCGGCTTCGATACGGCTCAGTTCTTCAATATCTGTATCCCGCAGGGGGCGAACCTCTATCTTCATGCCTGTGCCTCTTTTGCAGTTCTCTCCTGCTCTTCCCGTTCCCGCTCTGCCTGGCTCTTACGCAGATATTCGGGCTCATGCTCCGCAGCGGTCACGGTCTTACCCTGTGCGTAATAAATGGCTCCGAGAGAAGCCACACTGGCTGCCCGCTGTCTGTTATTGGCTGCGGGAGCAAAGGAAAACGGCACCTTCATTCCTTCTGCGATCTGCTTTCTGTATACCGGCACGCCGTCTCCCAAAAAGATCACTTCACGTCCCAGGCGGTTCAGTTCGTCCACCAGTTCGTCCACAGGAGATGCACACTGATCCTTAACACAATGCATCACAAGCTGCTGTTCACAGCTTTCATCCGCTGCTTCTGCCTTACAAAATTCATAGATTCCGGTGTATACCTGATTCCTTCTGGCATCCATAATGGGGCAGACCAGCTTGTCCGTCCCCCAGAGATTGAAGGCAAGTCCTTCCAGTGTCGGCACCTCTACTAACGGCAGATTCAGAGCCAGTCCCAGTCCCTTCGCAGTTGCTGCCCCAATTCTCAGTCCGGTAAAGGATCCGGGACCTGCGGAGATGGCAATGGCATCAATGGTATGAAGATCCAGGTCGATCATCTGCCGGATCTCATCCAACATCGGAAGTAATGTCTGGGAATGTGTTTTCTTATAATCTGTGGTATACTCTGCGATCAGGACATCGTCTTCCACGACGGCGGCACTTGCCACCAGTCCGGAACTGTCTAAAGCTAATATTTTCATACTGTACTCATCTCCTCAATCGTGATCCGGCGATAATCGAAGCCCTTCTCCAGATCCTTTTCTATGGTCACCTGTCTGTAATGCTCCGGCAGGATCTCTTCGATCAGATTCGCCCACTCGATCAGGCACAATCCCTCGCCGTAAAAACAGTCCTCGTAGCCGATCTCTTCCATCTCCTCCACATCTCCGATGCGGTACACATCAAAATGATAAAAAGGCATACGCCCCTCCTCATAGATCTGTACAATGGTAAAGGTGGGGCTGTTGACCGGTTCCGTAATTCCAAGACCGTCTGCCACTCCCTGGGTAAATACGGTCTTGCCCACACCCAGATCACCGATCAGGGTATAGACCTGCCCGGGAAGTGCCTCTCTGCCGATCCGCTGTCCCAGTGCAAAAGTCTCCTGTGCACTGTGAGTCTCTATGATTTCTTTTTTCAATTCTTTGCTTGCTGTTGAATCACCTGTCGTCATTTCTCTTACGCTTTCTGCGGACACCATAATGCCCGTTGTTACTTTTCGGATAAGCTCTCTGTTCTATGGCATTTCTAGCTTCGGATCTTCACCTTTGCAGGAGGCATATGGGTGGAGATCATTTCAATAACATCCGTTGTTTTATCCTGCATCTGGCTTTTAGGGAAAATCGTTGCGTTGTTCTTCGCCGTATATACAATAATGCTGCGTCCGGTGGATACTGCCTTCAGGCAATCCTCCCACGCCTGGCAGGTAGAACTGTCTCCCTGTGATATGGTGATTCCATTTTCATCCAGGACATAATGCAGAGGTTCCCTGAATACCGGATTGTTCGCTACCTGTTGTTTGCTTTTGATAAAAAGAGTCCATGGAAGGTAGAGCAGGATCACTACTCCCAGGATCAGATAGATCCAGTACTGTCTGGATATACCCACGACAACACCCAGCGCTCCGATCACTGCTCCCAGAAGTCCGGACACACTGTTGTAGCTGTGTCGTAATAAAAAGTCATATAAATCCCCCGATGTAATCTTCACATCCAATTCTACCATAACACGTTCTTTCCTCTATCATAATGTATGATGCCAGGGGCAAAAGGACCAGCCACACATGAGCCTGCTCATAGGTGGTTGAAAGACCCGGGCTCCGTCTGCGCATAAAACTGCATACTATAAAAAACATTATAATTTTTTTCCCTTAAAAAAGCAAGTAAAGAACCGCAGGGATTTATAATCTGTCACCTGCGGTTCACTGATTTCTTATTTTATGATTTTTATTATTTACTCATGGCGCAGTGCCTCGATAGGGCTCAATTTTGCCGCTTTCTTCGCAGGATAGATACCGAAGAAGATACCTACTGCAGAGGAGAACAGGCTGGCTCCCAGCACCGTTCCTGCGCTTACTTTTGCGGTAAAACCGATCAGGCTGCAGATACCAAAGGCTCCTGCCACTCCGATTAAGATACCGATCACGCCTCCCAGCAGGGTGATGATCGCCGACTCCGACAGAAACTGTAACAGGATGGATCCTGTTCTCGCTCCCAGTGCTTTCCGGATACCGATCTCTCTGGTACGCTCCGTCACGGATACCAGCATGATGTTCATAACACCGATACCGCCTACCAGCAGAGAGATGGCTGCTACGAACACTACAAAGATAGTAATGTAGCTTAAGATCTGATCCATCTGGCTCATAATATCATTAAAGTTCTGTACAGAGATGACATTCTGTCCTCTGACACCATGCCTGTTCTCTAGCAGACGCACCGTATCCTGCGCCACCTGAGAGGCATTTTCCGCGCCATCACTGACGATCAGCAGATCCGTATACTCCACATAGAATCCATACCCCTCGGAAATTGTGGAGATAGGTGCCTCCATGGTCACCGTACCGTTTCCTCCCATTCCGAACAGCTTCGATGCGTTGTCCTTACGGATACCAACAATCGTAAATTCCTGTGTCACTCCATACAACGTATAATCAAAGCTCATTCCGATCACATTGGTATTACCAAACAGCGTTTTCGCGCTGCTCTCTGTAATGACACAGACCTTATTCGCCGTATAATAATCCGAATCGGTAAAATAACGTCCCTTGATGATCGGGTCCTGGCTCGAATATTCCAGTCCCGCCTTACCGAAAGTTGTAGTAGCATCAAAGGTTCCTTTTCTGCCCGTAGCACTTCCGGAAAAACTCCAGGAGGGTGTCACTGCCTTGACATTTGGAACTTTCTCAAGAATGGCATCCATATCCTCTTCCGTGAATACCACCTCTGTTCCATTTTCCGCGGTATTGCTGCTATAAACGGCGATCTGACCGCCCGCCATAGAATTCAGTTCTCCGTTGATCCCACTTTTCACGCCATTACCTATGGAGATGATCATGATCACCGAAGAGATTCCTATGATAATGCCCAGCATGGTCAGGATCGAACGTCCTTTATTACTGCGGATATTCATCAATGCAATTTTGATGTATTCCCATACTTGTGTCATGGATCCGCCTCCTACTGTTCCATAGGCACAGCGGTTACTGCCATGCCCTCCTCCAGGCTGACACCCGTGAGGCTGTTCACTATGATCTGGTCTTCCTCGGTAATGCCATCCAAGACCTCTGTGTATTCATCGGAGGAGATTCCGCAGGTAATTGCCCTCTTAACTACCATGCCGTTCTTGATCACATAGAGGAAATCACCGTTTTTATCCGCATTGATTGCTTCTACCGGGATCAACAATGTATTCTGTGCACTGTTAGTATGTACGGTCAGCTTTGCATCCAGTCCAAGAATGATCTTGTCATCCGGATTGGTCAGATGTACTTCTACCCCTACCATGGGAGTATTGGAGGCATTCAGTGTTGCCATACGATTGATCTTGCTGATCTCTCCTTCGTATTTATTGCCGGAGATTGTAACATCTACCTTCTGTCCGATGGAAAGCTTTGCCACATCGGACTTGGAAGCGTCAAAAGTAACTTTTACATTCTCGCTGCTCTCCAGTGTGATCAGCTGTGTTCCTTCCGCTACGCTGGCTCCTGAGACACCGGTGCATTCCGTTACGATACCGTCAAAATCAGCTACAATGCCTTTCTTCGCAGAATAATACTGTTCCTCCGCCTCTTTGTAGGTCAACTGTGCCAGATCTCTGTCAGCAGCGTACCCCTGGAACTGATAACCGTTTAAGATCGATCCTTCACCGGCATCCTTCTGTGCCTGCATCTTCGCTTTATAAGTTTCACATTCCTCAATATGTTCCTGTACGGAAGCAATCTCATTCTGCATATTTACCACGTAATCGCTGGATCCTGCAATGGACTGCACATAAGAATTTCTCGCCTGGCTTGCGCTGATATCCCGGAGTTCCTTATTGATCTCCTTCGCGCGGTCTGCACTAGTAGCGGAATCCTGCAGTTCCTTGCTCAAATTGGCGGATTTTCTGGATAATTCATAACTTTCTTCGGATAACTGTCTCTGGGTTTCTCTCTGACTCTTTGCAAGTTTATCCTGCAGTTCTTTCAGATAAGCCTTGTAGTCTGCCAGCTGTTTGTCCAGAACTGCCAGGTTGGTGTTGGCTTCGTTTAATTTGGCCTGACTCTTGCTGTTCTCTGTCATGGTGCTGTTATAGGAAGCACTGCTCTTGGTCTGCTGCAAGGTTGCCTCCTGCAGGCGCTCCTCCATCTGCTCCATGTCATAGGTCATCAGTACATCCCCTGCCTTGACAGCATCTCCGGCTGCCACATTGATCTCACTTAATCTGCCGCCGACCGGAGCAAACAGAATTTCCTTCTCTTCACTGGCTACCTTACCGCTTGTGCTGACACTTTCCTCGATGTCACCACGGAATGCATTAGTAGTGCTGACCATTACTCCCCCGTTACCGGAAAATGCGCAGCTTACCATACGGATCACAATCAATATGATTATGATAGCGGCAATAATAACAGGTGCTTTTTTACGCTTTTTGCCCGGTTTCTTTGCATTTTCCACTTTCTGTTGTCTTTGGGCTTCCTTCTGTTTTTTCTTTTCTTCTTTCAGCTTTCTCTTTTCGTCCTTTTTGATTTCTTTTGCACTCAGTGCCTGTTCTGTCTTTTCCTGTTGTTCCATGATCCTATGATCCCTTTCTATTTTTATCCTCATATCGTTAAGATGTCGGGGTCAAAATCCCCATCTTTGCTGCCTGCGGATTGCTTCGTGCTACGCACTCCCACCTGATCGATCTGCCCGGAGTCGGATTCTACTTTTCCGTCACGGATCTTGATCACTCGCTTCGCCTGTGCTGCGATCTCATTATCATGTGTGATCAATATGACGGTTCTTCCTTCTTTATGTAATCCTTTCAGAATATCCATGATCTCTTTCGTGGAATTGGAGTCCAGATTACCCGTTGGCTCATCCGCCAGGATCACCGGAGGTGCCTGGGCTATGGCTCTGGCTATCGCCACTCTCTGCTGCTGACCGCCGGACATCTCCGAAGGCTTATGATCCATACGATGTTCGAGACCTACCTTTTTCAAGGCCTCCACGGACAGCTCTTCCCGCACACTTTTGGATACTCCCCTATAAATCAGAGGCAGCTCCACATTTTCCAATGCCGTCAGATTCGGGATCAGATTAAAACCCTGAAAGATAAAGCCGATCTCCCGGTTACGGATGTCGGACAGTTCATCGTCGGATAATGCGGACACGTCCTGTCCATGCAGCCAATATTCCCCACTGGTAGGCACATCCAGACAGCCCAGCATATTCATCAGTGTGGACTTTCCGCTTCCGGAATGCCCGATGATAGCCACAAATTCCTGCTCGTCGATGGTCAGACTGACATGATCCAGGGCACGCACTTCATTTTCCCCCGGATTATAGATCTTACACACATCCTTGATCTCTACTAATGCGCTCATTTCTCACCTGCTCCTGTTATTAATTTCTGTTTTTACTTTTTTTATTGTATTGTTGTACTACGTGCATAATACAATAATTTCTTTTGAGTGTCAACATTTATTTATCCTCAAATCTATGCCCTCAAATCTATGCACAATACACTATCAGATAAATCGGAAAAAAAAGCTGTGAAAATTCTAAAGATTTTCTATATTGACTTTTATTTCACAAAGTGATATATTCCATCCATAAGGTAAAGTTCTTCAGGGTTGGGTGTAATTCCCTACTGGCGGTAATAGGTCATCCTTAAGTCCGCGACCCGCAGATGCAATTCTGCGGCTGATCCGGTGTGAATCCGGGACCAACAGTACAGTCTGGATGAAAGAAGACGTATCACTTATATTTTTTTGTGATACCCATGCCCCGGAAGCTTGTATTCCGGGGCTTTTTTTGAAGGCTTTCCTTGATTTTTCTCATAGGAAAGGAGTTCTGAAATGAACAAATTAATGCAAACTGTAACTGAAAATGTGGCCTATGTAGTCATCTTCCTGGCGGTCATCGTGGGATGTTTCCTGGTGGCTGTGGCGCTGGAAAAGGGCGCACAGAAGAAAAACGGCATCTCGGAACCGATCTTCAATACAAGAAAGCTTGCAATGATCGGTATGTTTTCCGCCATCGCCATGATCCTGCATGTGCTGGACTTCCCTATCTTTTTTGCACCCAGCTTCTATAAATTGGACTTCAGTGAGCTGCCGATCTTAGTCGGTTCCTTTGCCTTCGGTCCCGTAGCAGGTGTCATGATGGAATTCGTGAAGATACTGCTGAAGCTGTGCATAAAGGGTACCTCTACCGCTTTCATCGGCGATCTGGCGAACTTCGTGGTAGGCTGCAGCCTGATCATCCCCGCTTCCGCTGTGTACTCCTTTAAGAAGACAAAGAAAAGCGCGATCATCGCCTGCATTGTGGGTACTCTTTTCATGACCGTATTCGGTACCGCATTCAATGCCGTATATCTGCTTCCCGCTTTCTCCAAATTCTACGGAATGCCTCTGGATGTCATTCTGGCAATGGGAACCGAGGTTAATCCGCTGGCAAAGGAAGGCAGCATTGTAAGCTTCGTGGTGGCATGTGTGGCTCCCATGAATCTCATCAAGGGAACGCTGGTGTCTGTCGTAACACTGCTGATCTACAAACCGTTAAGCCCCATCATCAAGACCGGTCACAAAGCGTAATTTTTTCCAAAACAAAAACAGGGATTGCAGTTATCTGCTGTCCCTGTTTTTTATATTTTATATATTCTTACTGCTTCTGGATCTTCATGGTCAGACCGATACGCTTCTTCGCCACATCTACGGTGAGTACCTGCACATCCACGATATCGCCGACGCTGACTGCCTCCAGAGGATGCTTGATATAACGATCTGTGATCTGGGAGATATGCACCAGTCCATCCTGATGGACGCCAATATCCACGAATACACCGAAGTCAATGACATTGCGCACGGTTCCCTTTAAGATCATACCGGGCTTTAAATCCTTCATATCCAGAACATCACTGCGCAGGATCGGCTTCGGCATATCGTCTCTGGGATCTCTGCCCGGCTTCTCCAGTTCCTTCAGAATATCTGTGAGAGTGATCTCACCAATGCCCAGTTCCTCTGCTAAAAGCTTCTTATTTTTAATACGCTTCTCCAGACCGGACATATCCTTTGCATCATTTACTGCATTTTTAGCTGTTGGTGCCGTCTGCTTTGCAGGCGCTTCTGCGGAGTTATCGAACGTCATGCCACCCATGGCTGCTGCAAGAGCCTTACCCATGGCGGTGTTGGTATTATGCACTCTTACAGCCTTGCCCTTCTGCTCCTCCCGCTTTTTCGCTGCATTGACTGTGCCGTTACCATTCTTCTGTCCGTCTGACTGCGCCGCACTGCTCCTGCCGGAAGCTTTTTTTGCTGCCGCCTGCTTCTGGGCTTCCTTAATATCTTCCATAGTCAGTCCCAGCTTCTCCATCAACTGTTCTGCTGCTTCATAGGACTCGGGATGGACACTTGTGGCATCCAGCGGATTCTTGCCATCCAGGATCCGCAAGAAACCGGCACACTGCTCATACGCCTTAGGCCCCAGCTTCGGTACCTTCAACAGCTGTTTCCTACTTACAAAACGCCCGTTATTTTCTCTGTAATCCACAATATTTTTTGCAATGGTCTTATTAATACCGGAGACATATTCCAGGAGAGATGCGGATGCGGTATTCAGATCCACGCCCACTTTATTTACACTGTCCTCTACCACGCCGTTTAAGGCATCACTTAATTTCTTCTGATTCATGTCATGCTGATACTGACCGACACCGATGGACTTGGGATCGATCTTCACCAGTTCCGCCAGGGGATCCTGCAATCTTCTGGCGATGGATGCGGCGCTTCGCTGACCCACGTCAAAATTGGGAAACTCTTCTGTCGCCAGCTTACTTGCAGAGTATACGGAAGCACCTGCCTCGTTGACGATCACATACTGTACCGGACGATCCAGTTCTTTCAACAGTTCTACAATTACCTGCTCGGACTCTCTGGACGCTGTACCATTTCCCACGGAAATTAAATCTACATTATATTTTTTGATCAGTTTCTTCAGTTCTGCTTTGGACTCCTCCACCTTATTCTGAGGTGCTGTCGGGAAGATCACTTTCGTATCCAGCACTTTTCCGGTAGCATCTACCACTGCCAGTTTACAGCCGGTACGGAACGCCGGATCCCAGCCTAAGACCACTTTTCCTGCGATAGGTGGCTGCAACAGCAGCTGCTCTAAGTTTTTACCGAAGACATTGATAGCTCCGTCCTCTGCCTTTTCTGTCAGATCGTTACGGATCTCTCTTTCAATAGCAGGTGCTATTAAACGATCATAGCTGTCTTCCACTGCGGCACAGATTACCGGTGTGGTATATTCATTTTCCTTCGTGATCAGCTTTTTCTCCAAATAACGCAGAATACGTTCTTCCGGTGCATTGACTTTGACAGTCAGTACTTTTTCTGCCTCTCCGCGGTTCAATGCCAGTACTCTGTGACCTGCAATCTTCTTCACAGGCTCTTCAAAATTGTAATACATCTCGTAGACGCTCTGAGCCTTCTCATCCTTCGCCGTACTGGTCACAATGCCTTCCTCTACGGTGATATTGCGGATGTAAAGACGATGATCCGCATCGTCGGAGATCATCTCGGCAATAATATCCTGTGCTCCCTGCAATGCTTCCTCCACAGTCTTTACTTCTTTTTCTTCGGAAACATACTTGGCCGCCTCGTTAAGCACCGGTTCTGTTGCTTCCTGGCGCAGAATGTATTCTGCCAGAGGCTCCAGTCCCTTCTCCTTTGCAATGCTGGCGCGGGTCTTTCTCTTGGGACGATAGGGGCGGTACAGATCCTCTACCACTACCAGAGTCTGAGCTGCCAGAATCTTCTCCTTTAACTCATCGGTAAGTTTTCCCTGTTCCTCGATGCTTTTCAGTACCTGTTCCTTTTTATCTTCCAGACTTCTCAGATAGGTCAGTCTCTCATCGAGATTACGGAGCTGCTCGTCATTTAAGGATCCGGTGACCTCCTTACGGTAACGGGAGATGAAAGGGATGGTATTTCCCTCATCGATCAGCTTCACCGCCGCTTCCACCTGCCATTTTTCTACCTGAAGTTCTTCTTTGATTTTCTGTATAATATCCATAGTTCCTCCTGATGACATACTGTCATTTTGTTTTGCACATGGGTCTATTATACTGGAAATCGGAAGTTTTCTCAATGTTTTATCAATCTTTTCATTTTTATTTCATTTGCTTATTGTGTGGAAAAATGGTACAGTACTTAATATAAGCGCGGCAGATAAATTCACCATATGCCGCCCGGAAATGAGGATTTCTATGGATTATTATCAGAATCAAAATAACCAAATGAATCAGAACATGCCACAGGTCGATCCGAAATACAGGGGCTTGTCGATTGCTTCTATGGTCTGCGGCATCTGCTCTCTGGTCATGTGTTGTACCGGCATACTAGCCATCCCCGCCGGTGCTCTTGGCATTCTCTTCGCAATGCTGACCAGAAAAAAGGGACAGCGCATGAACAACATGTGTGTTGCCGGGATCTGGCTGTCCTGTGTGGGGCTGGCACTCGGTATCTTCATCACTATCAGCAGCATTGTCACGGTATTCACAGATCCTTCTTATATGAATATGCTGGATCAGATGTACCAGCAGATGTACGGTGTCGATATGGAAGAATTCTGGCAGTCTTACCTATAAGACATGCCGTTGTTTTCCAATGGATTCTGCGGTTACGAAATCAGAACCCGGAGCAGCCGGAATCACCAATAGAACGAAATAATAAAAAGAAAAGAGGATTTCTATGATACAATATGCATCCAGAGCCCAACTCAAAGAAAAAGCCAGAGATCAGATGGCAGGGCATTACGGCAATGCTATCCTGCTGTCCATCTGCCGGAGTCTGATCGTATTTTCCCTCACCTTTGCCGTCAGCATGACCTTCACTATGATCCTTACCGTACGGACACTTATGGGGGGAAACGCAGAGACATCTCTGACGGAATATCTGCTTTTGACAGCCAGTACGACTTTATTGTCGATTTTCGCCGGAGTATTTCAGACCGGCATCACATTATTTTATCTGAATACTGCCTGCGGCAGACCTGCTGTGACG
>OIZP01000975.1_pt1 | contig 15940 bp, 13 predicted proteins | sample 1588531 | NCBI WGS metagenome assembly OIZP01 (sample SAMN03283283) | human gut metagenome | biome: human-associated habitat; material: feces | host: Homo sapiens | place: Peru | collected 2012 | reverse complement strand
TTACCGCCGCTCATGGAGCGTACCACCGTCTTGCTGCCCTGTCCGCTTCGGATATCGTATTTTTCTATCAGTTTTTCACTGTTGTCTTCAAAAATCTTCTGGTCCAGCACTCCCTTATGACAGAAAGGCTCTTTGTAGTAATTACGCAGTGCCAGATTCTCCGAAAGTGTAAAATCCATAACCAGTCCATAATTCTGTCTGTCCTCGGGAATATAGGAAATTCCTTCTGTGGTACGTTCCCTTATGGACAGATTCGTAATATCTCTGCCGTTTAACAGAATCTTACCGGAGCGTGCCGGAATCAATCCCGCAATGGCATCGGCAATCTCTACCTGACCGTTGCCGGCTACGCCAGCAATGGCTACGATCTCACCGGAATGCACCTCGAGAGATACATCCTTTACCACCTGAAAATCCTGCTTGTTATAGACGTTCAGATGCTGTATGTCGAGGATAGTCTTACCCGGTTTCGCGGGTTCTTTTTCTGTCTCAAAATTCACTTCACGGCCTACCATTTTGTTTGCCATGACTTTGGTGGATGTAGTTGCCACATCCATAACATCCATCAGACGTCCGCGGTTCAAGATCGCGCATCTGTCTGCAATACGTTTGATCTCTTCCAGTTTATGTGTGATTAAGATGATGGTCTTGCCGTCATCCCGCAGAGATTTGATAATGTCTAATAAAAAGTCGATCTCCTGAGGGGTCAGGACCGCTGTGGGTTCATCAAAAATAAGGATCTCTGCTTCTCTGTATAGCATTTTTAAGATCTCTACTCTCTGCTGCGTAGAGACATTAATATCACTGATCACGTCGGTAGGATTCACTGCCAGTCCGTATTTCTCCGAAAGTTCGCGGATATCCTGATTGGCTTTCTTCATATCCACTACCGGAATACATCCCAATACCTTCTTCACCGGTTCCATACCCATTACAATATTCTCCGCAATGGTATAGTTGGATACCAGTTTAAAATGCTGGTGTACCATACCGATGTTTAATTTGGTGGCATGGTTGGGGGATTCCAGTTTCACCTTTTCTCCCCGGATATAGATTTCTCCTTCATCCGGCTCGTACATTCCGAACAGCATACTCATCAAGGTGGATTTTCCGGCACCATTCTCTCCCAACAGGGCAAAGATCTCACCCTTTTTGATCTGGATCGTCACATCGTCGTTGGCTACGATCCCGGGAAAGCGTTTGGTGATGTGTTTCATCTCAACAATATATTCCGACATGTTCATCCTCATTTCTACTCATGTAAATAAATAAGAAGGTGACAGTTCCTCACCATCACCTTCTTGTGAATTCATTCTTCCTACCAGGTAAAGGTCTCCGGAGTTACACCGTTAAAGTTTGCCGCAGGAACGATCTTGCCTTCCTTTAACAGAGCCTGTGCTGCATTGATCTTCTCAATAGCCTCTGCGGTGAGCTGGCATCTGCCTTCCTCACTTACAAAACCGGTAGCATCATCTGCTGCGGTCAGAGTCACATTAGCACCCTTGAAGGAACCGTCTTTTACTTCGTTCAGTACGTTGTAAACAGTATCATGCATTACCTTCAGACCACTGGTCAGAACGATATTGCTGTCACCGTTTGCACCGTCATCATACTGGTCAACGTCACAGCCGATAACCTTAACGCCGTCAGCTTCCTTAGCAGCGGTGAATACGCCGTTACCGGAACCACCTGCAGCTACGAACAGGATATCTACGCCTTCAGCGATCAGAGCATTACCCAGTACCTTACCGGTAGCTTCATCAGAGAAGTTACCAACATAGTTACCGCCTACATTAGCGCCGGTAACATCGGTACCTGCGTAAGAAGGAAGCTCTACTACTTCTACGTTCATGCCTTCGGTACCGTTCACATACTTAACACCGCACTCGAAACCATACTGATAGTTAACGTTGGAAGGATATGCGATACCGTTTACTACTGCTACCTTACCAGTGGTGGTAGACAGAGCTGCAGCCATACCTGCATAGAAACCGCTCTCCTGCTCAGCATAGTAAGCAGCGTATACATTGTCGATCACCTGATCAGCAGTTACTTCGGTACCGTCAATGGTAGGCCAGGAATCGATCAGGATGAACTTGGTATCCGGATTCTCCTGTGCCAGATTGCCGATGCCGGCGAACTGGAAACCACAGCATACAATAACATCATAATCCGCTACAACATCAGCTACTGCCTGAACAGCTGCTGCGCTGTCACCGGTCTCCTCACGGATGGGGGTTACGGTTGCATTCGGATTCTCCTCGATGAACTTCAGAACACCGTTGTAGTTGTCCTGGTTGAAGGAACCGTCATCCACGCCGGAGGGGCTGGATACGATAGCGATCTTCAGACCGGGCTCTTCACTGCCGCTCTCTGTTACTGCTGCAGTGGTGGTAGCTGCCGCGCTGGATTCTGCATTGGTGTCAGCATTGGTGCTGCCACATGCTACCAGAGAAACAGCCATGACAGATGCAAGTGCAAGTGCCAGAAACTTTTTCATAATTTTTTCCTCCTAAAATGTAAATATTAAAACATTGAATCACAACGGTAATATTATCATTATAGTCTGTAAAATTCAATATCTATTTTTAATTAACGCATATGCACATTCATCTGCGGGAACGGAATTTCAATTTCTGCTTTATCAAGTGCATACTTACATTGTTCGGTAATACGCCATTTTCCCTGCCAGAAATCCTCATTTTTGAACCAGCAGCGTACACATAGGTTGATTCCGGAGTCTGCCAGTTCATCTACAAATACAAAATGCTCTCTTTCCTTTATAGTATCAGGATCTTCAGAGAGAACCTTTGTCAGGACTTCCTTTGCCTTCTTAATATCTGCGCTGTAAGCAACAGACACCTTCACATCACATCGTCTGGATTCGGCAGCAGTGACATTCACAATGGTATTATTCGCCAAATTGCCGTTGGGAAGAATAATCGTCTGATTATCATAGGTTAACAACTTTGTATAAAAGATCTGGATTTCTTTTACGGTGCCTTCCTTACCGGAGGAACCTTCCACAATGTAATCTCCCACCTTAAACGGCTTCAATAATAAAATCAGCACACCGCCCGCCAGGTTAGACAGACTTCCCTGCACTGCCAACCCCACTGCCACTCCGGCCGAGCCAAGCAATGCAACGATACTGGCAGCATCAACTCCGAAGGAGGATGCCAGGGTCAGGATCAGTATAATATATAAAGAAGCTTTCACGAAAGAATCCACGAACTGGATCACTCCCGTTTCCGCTCCCGCCCTGTTCATGGACTTGCGGATGATCTTGCGGATCAGCTTGATCAGTTGTACACCGATGAAGAAAAATATCAGTGCCAGTCCGATGCGGATGCCTAAGTTCAATGCTTTCTCCGGAAGGGTATCCAGAAAGGACGCTATCAGTCCTTCCTTTTGCTGTACCTCTTCGATTACGTTATCTGTCAGATCCATGTTGTGTTATTTCTCCTGTTTCTTTTTTGCGGTCTTGTTCGTTGTCTTACGAATGGGCGTATTTTTACGGATACGCTTCTCGATCACTTTTTCCAGCTCTGCCTCTGTGTAAGGAATAAATTGCAGAATGCTCAAGGATAGCGGTGCCAGTTTCACGGTAACGGATTGTTTTTTATCATCCCATTCTACATCCTCTGCCCGTTTCATACGATCATTGACCACACCGGTACCACCGTAGCAGACAGCATCCGTGTTCAGGATCTCCTTGTATTTTCCTTCATAAGGAACTCCTGTTGTGATCTCTCTGGGCACACCGGAGAAGTTTGCTACGACCAAAAGCAGTTCCTCCGCTTCTTCTCCCTTGCGCACAAAGCTTACATAACATTCATTGGCAGAGATCTCGTTCATCCACTGGAATCCCTTCGCCTGATCGTCGCATTCGTACAGTGCCTTATTCTCTCTGTATAATGCATTCAGATCCTTCACCAGTCTCTGGACTCCGGCATTTTCCTTCTGTTCTTCCAGTGCCCATTCTACCTGACGCATTTCGTTCCATTCTTTTTCTTCCGCCAGATCCTGTCCCATGAAGAGAAGCTTTTTACCGGGGTGAGTCATCATATAGCCGTACGTCAATCGTAAGTTGGCAAGCTTCTGTGCCCTGTCTCCCGGCATCTTGCCAAGTAAGGTCCCTTTGCCGTGTACCACTTCATCATGGGAAAATACCAGCATGAATTTCTCACTGTAAGCATAGATCATGCTGAAGGTAAGTTCTCCGTGATGGTGGCTTCGGAAATACGGATCGTATTTGATATAATCCAGATAATCATTCATGAAGCCCATATTCCACTTCAGATCAAAGCCAAGTCCCCCCTCTTCCAGGGAGCCGGTGATCATGGGGAATGCCGTACTCTCCTCCGCGATGGATAATACTCCGGGATCTCTCTTTTTCAGGATGGAATTGAAGTGTTTGATAAGTTCAATGGCTTCCAGATTCTCGTTACCACCGTACATATTGGGAATCCATTCTCCATCCTGTCTGCCGTAATCCAGATAGAGCATGCTGGCTACCGCATCCATACGGATACCGTCCGCATGATATTTTTCCACCCAGAACAGCGCATTAGCGATCAGATAGTTTGATACCTGTGGACGACCGTAATTGTAGATCAGGGTTCCCCAGTGAGGATGACTGCCCTGTCTGGGATCCTGATGCTCATAAAGACAGGTGCCATCAAATGCGGACAAGCCGTAAGAATCTCTCGGAAAATGTGCAGGCACCCAGTCAAGGATCACACCGATACCCGCCTTATGCAGTTCATTCACGAAGAACATAAAGTCCTCCGGTGTACCGTATCTGGCAGTCGGTGCATAATAACCAATGACCTGATATCCCCAGGAAGCATCTAAAGGATGTTCCATCACCGGCAGCAGTTCCACATGGGTGTATCCCATTTTCTTTACATATTCTATAACCTTCGGAGCAATTTCCCGGTAATTGGCATAATCCTGTCCTTCATCCGGGGTCACAAAGCTTCCCAGATACATTTCATAGACGCTCACCGGAGCGTTACCGCACTGATATTTTTCGCGACTTTTCAGGAAATCGTCGTCCTCCCATTGATAATTACGGATATCCACAATTACAGAAGCCGTCTCCGGTCTCTTCTGTGCTGCATTGCCGTAGGGGTCCGCCTTCAGATAAGTAAGTCCTCCCTTGATCTTCAACTCGTATTTGTAACAGTCTCCGGCTTCCGCTCCGGGAATAAACAGTTCAAAGATACCGGAATCCCCCAGCCGTCTCATCTGATGGATCCGCCCGTCCCATTCATTAAAATCACCGACTACGCTGACACGCATGGCATTCGGCGCCCAGACAGCAAAATAGGTTCCCTCGTCCCCATCCAGTTCCATGGGATGTGCCCCCAGCTTTTCATAGATTGTATAATGAATGCCGGCGGCAAAACGATCCATGTCTTCCTTCGTGATCTGCGGAACATGCCGGTACGCATCCCCACAGATCATTCTGCGTGCCTCACGGTTTTCGGTCTTACCATATTCCACTACATATTCATAAGGAGCCATTTTTCCTGCATTTACCAGTGCTGCAAAATATCCCTCTTCATCTGCCAGTTCCATGGGAACATCCATAAGAAATGCTTCTCCCACCTGTCCGGTCTTCTTCCAGTGGATCGTGACTTTCTCTGCTCCCGGGAAGTATGCCTGTACCAGCATTTTGCTTCCCTGCTTATGGGGTCCCAACAGCTTATGGGGATTATCGCATTCGGAATAGGTGATCTCTTCTATTTGGGGCCAGTTCATCAATTTATAAAGTTTGTTTGTCATATTCCCTCTTTTCTGCGGCGCGATTGCTGCATTCTATTCTGTCATTTTTGCCTTTAGAAAACCTGCGGGTTACCGCTCAATCTCATGCAGGAACAGCCCGCTTCGAAGCTTCGGTTCGAACCAGGTGGACTTCGGAGGCATCAGCCGTCCTGCGTCCGCCACCGCAAAAAGCTCTGCAATGGATGTGGGATACATTGAGAACGCCACCTTCATATCCGCATGTACTCTCCGTTCCAGTTCTCCCAGTCCCCGGATACCTCCGACAAAATCAATTCTCTTATCTGTCTTCGGATCCTTAATCCCCAAAACGGGATCTAACAGATAATTCTGCAAAAGCGATACATCCAGTCCCTCTACGGCATCCTCACTTTTTATTTCCTCTTTTGCGGCAAGACAGTACCATTCATCCTCCAGATACATGCCAAACATACCCTTCTTTGTGGGTCTGTAAGGAGCCTGTCCCATTTTCTCCACTGTGAAATTTTCTCCAATACGTGTAAGGAAAGCTGCTGCATCCATTCCGTTCAGATCCTTCACTACACGATTGTAATCCAGGATCCGTAACTCTTCATCCGGGAAAATCACGGAAAGAAAATAATTAAATTCCTCTTCTCCTGTATAATCCGGATACTGCTCTCTCCTCTTCAACCCAACCTTCACTGCGGAAGCACATCGATGATGCCCATCCGCAATATAGATCGCAGGGATCTTCCCAAAAGTCTCCTCGATCATCGCTACATCCGCATCGTTATCAACCACCCACACACGATGCCCGATTCCATCCTCACTGACAAAATCATAGACCGGCGCCTGTTTTTTCAGTTCTCCGATTTTCTCCTTCAGATCCTCCTTCGCCCGATACGCCAAGAAGATCGGTCCCGTCTGCATACTGCACGTATCCACATGCCGAATACGGTCTTCCTCCTTGTCCGCCCTGGTATTCTCATGCTTTTTGATCACATTATTCCGATAATCATCAATCGATGCGCAGCCTACCACCCCGGTCTGACTGTGTCCATCCATCGTCAGTTCATACAGATAGAAACATGGCGTCGGATCCTGTACGAATTTTCCCTCCTGAATTTTCTCACGAAGCATCTGATCCGCTTTCTCATACACGCAGTCCGCATACGTGTCTACTTCCTCGCCAAACTGCGTCTCCGCCCGGTCAACCGCCAGAAAAGATTCCGGATTCTTCTTCACCACTTCACACGCTTCCGCCCTGTTATATACATCATAAGGAAGCGCCGCAATCCTCTCCTCCATCCCCTTACAGGGCCGATATGCCTTAAATGGTCTGATCTGTGCCATACTCCTACCTCCCAATTTCTATATAATCCTATTTTACCAAATCCCATCTCATATCACAAGGTTATTTAAATAAGCAAGCAGCCCCGGATGGGTGTAAGAATAAGCAGGCCGTAAGCAGACGTCGGCACTTAGCGGGCGTATTCTGACCGCTTATGTGCCGTTACGCTCTGCGACAGAGCGAAAGCGTGCCGCGTTTCTTACCCCAGCCGGGGCTGCGGGAAATATTCTTAGCCCCAATGCGGGCTACGGGGATTATTTTTAATAATACCTACCCCAACTTATGGAACAAAATACAGTTGGGCATATTGACCTTCATCGCCGGTCCATTCATGATCATCGTTCCATGCTCCAGATCAATATGGAAGAAAGTCATCGTATTACTTTCATGATTCAAAGACACCAGGAACTTATTATCCGGGAAGAACTCCGCATCCTTCGGATACTCACCGCTGACCGGCAGAAGGAAATTCTTCTTAAGTAATCCCGTCTTCTTATCCACATCAAATACAATAACCGAATTATCTCCTGCGATGGAGCTGAGCAGATAATTATAATCCAGAGAGAAACTGAATGCGCTGGCACTATTCGTATTGCCTCTGGTCAGCTTGATCAGCTCTACCGTCTGAATCTTCTCGAAAGTAGGATCATTATCATTGTCCGCATACTCATAGACATCAATGTAACACTTCAGCTCATGCAAAATATAAATATATCTGCCATCCTCTGAGATCTTGATATGACGGGGTGCAGATTCCATCTCGCTGCGGATGATATCCTCCAGCTTCACCTTACCCTTCTCCACATCAAAACGATACACATTGACATGATCCATTCCCTGATCCGCTACCAGCAGATATTTGTTGTCATGTGTCATACGGGCACAGTTGATATGAGGGCGGAAGTTGCGCTCCGCCATACTGCCCAGTCCTTTATGAAAAATCTCATCGGTGATCTCTCCGATGGAACCATCCTCCTTCAGCCGGAGTACGGTCAGCTTACCGTCATGATAACCTGCCACAAACAGATACTGATCTGTGTAATCCGTAGATAAATAACATCCTCTCATACCGTTGATCGGTGCGAAGTTGATCAATTCCAGATCGCCGTCCGGCATGATCGTATAAGCCTCTACACCAAAATCCGTTATAGAATAAAGAAACTTTCCGTTATGGGAAATGGTCAGGTAAGAAGAGTTGGTGATCTCTACTTTATCTTTTTCCTTAAAACGACCGTTTTTCATATCCACATCATATATTCTGATACCGTGACTGTCCCCCTGTGTATAACTGGAAACATAGGCAACATATTTTCCCTTGCTCATGACCGGATCCTCCTTAGCATTCTATGTCTTTTTATGTTTATAAATATAGCACAATTCTGAAAATTGTGAAACATTTTTTCTGTAAAATTCCCGAAAAATACTCCCGTTTTTTCCCATTGGTAAAGTTTATGTAAATTAGCCCGGAAAATGCAAAACTTCACATTGACTTTCCATGTATTTACGTATAATATTAATTCGACTTGCAAAAAATTTTCGTTTAGGTTTTTCGATAATTTTTTGCAGGATTTTTTACATCAGGAAGGAAAAAATTGATGAAAAATGCTTTAGTCAATTTAGTGAACATTTCAAAATCATTTGACAATCAGATGGTTCTGGATGATCTCAATCTGTACATCCGTGAGAATGAGTTCCTGACACTGTTGGGACCCAGTGGCTGCGGAAAGACTACAACCCTCCGTATTCTGGGCGGTTTCGAGACACCCGACAAAGGTCAGGTCATTTTCGAAGGCCGGGATATCACTAACCTTCCACCCAATAAGCGCAATCTGAATACCGTATTCCAAAAGTATGCCTTGTTCCCGCATATGACCATTGCGGAAAATATCGCGTTCGGATTAAAGATCAGTGGTAAAAGTAAATCTTATATTAATGATAAAATCAAATACGCTCTGAAGTTAGTCAATCTGGATGGTTTTGAGAACCGTATGCCGGATTCCTTAAGCGGCGGTCAGCAGCAACGTATCGCCATCGCCCGTGCGATCGTGAACGAACCCAAACTCCTGCTCTTAGACGAGCCTTTAGGCGCCCTGGATCTGAAGCTTCGTCAGGACATGCAGTATGAGCTGATCCGCCTGAAGAACGAACTTGGCATCACTTTCATCTATGTCACCCATGACCAGGAAGAGGCTCTGACCATGTCAGATACCATCGTAGTCATGAACCAGGGTTATATCCAGCAGATCGGTACTCCTGAAAGCATCTATAATGAACCGGAAAATGCTTTCGTTGCTGATTTTATCGGTGACAGTAATATCATCGGTGCCACCATGATCAGAGATCGTCTGGTCGAGATCCTGGGTGCCCGTTTTGACTGTGTAGATACCGGTTTCGGTGAGAATAAGCCCGTAGATGTAGTCATCCGTCCCGAGGATGTGGAACTGGTAGCACCGGAGGATGGCATCATCCAGGGTACCCTGATCCACTCTATCTTCAAGGGTGTTCACTATGAGATGGAAGTTATGGCAAATGGCTTTGAATGGCTGGTACAGTCCACGAAGATGGTTCCCGTTGGAACCAAAGTCGGCATCAAGGTTGATCCTTTTAACATCCAGATCATGAAGAAGCCGGAATCTGAGGACGAGGAGGCCATTGGAGTCAATGAATAGAAAATTGTTATCGCTCCCTTTTATTTTCTGGTCAGCCATGTTTGTCATCGTGCCTCTGTGCATGGTCTTCTACTATGGTCTGACCGATAAAAGCGGTGCATTTACATTTGATAATATTCTGGCGATCGCTACCGCTGAGCATTCCAAGGCTCTGTGGGAGGCACTGAAGTTATCTGTGATCAGCACTGTGATCTGCCTGCTTCTAGCATATCCTCTTGCCATGATCCTGTGTAACATGAATGTGAATCAGAATTCATTCCTGGTACTGATTTTTATTTTACCCATGTGGATGAACTTTCTGCTTCGTACCCTTGCATGGCAGACTCTGCTTGAGAAGACCGGCGTCATCAACAGCATCCTCTCCGTCCTGCATCTGCCGTCGTTAAATATTATCAATACCCCATACGCCATTGTACTGGGTATGGTATATAACTTTTTGCCTTTTATGGTACTGCCTCTGTATAACGTGCTGGTCAAAATCGACAAGAATGTGATCAACGCCGCCTATGACCTGGGTGCCAATGGTGCACAGACTTTCTTACGGATCATTTTCCCTTTAAGTCTGCCCGGAATGTTCAGCGGTATCACCATGGTGTTTGTCCCTGCCCTGACTACTTTCGTCATCAGCAAGATCCTGGGTGGCAGCAAGATCCTGCTCATCGGTAATGTCATCGAGCAGGAATTCACCCAGACCGGCAACTGGAATCTGGGAAGCGGTCTGTCCATCGTATTGATGCTGTTCATCATCTTCAATATGGTGATCTCTGTGATCACGGATAAAGAAGGGGAGGCGAACACATTATGATCAAAACAACTGCACAAAAAATATATCTGGGACTGATTTTTATATTTTTATACGCCCCCATTATTACTTTGATCGTGCTCTCCTTCAATGCCAGTAAGACCCGTGCAAAATGGGGCGGTTTTACGACCAAGTGGTATGCGGCTTTGTTCCGTAACGAGCAGATCATGCAGGCTTTGTGGAATACACTGGCACTGGCAATATTATCTGCGCTGATTGCCACCCTCATCGGTACGATCGCCTGCATCGCCATGCAGTCCATGAAACGTACCAGCCGTGCTGTCCTCATGGGGATCACGAATATTCCCATGCTGAATGCGGAAATCGTTACCGGTATCTCCCTGATGCTTCTGTTCCTCAGCTTTGGTATAAAGTTTGGCTTCGGGACCATTCTGCTTGCACACATTACCTTTAATATTCCTTATGTGATATTAAGTGTAATGCCCCGTATGAAGCAGCTGAATCCCAACACCTACGAAGCTGCCCTCGACCTGGGCGCTTCTCATACGTATGCCTTTTTCAAAGTGGTATTTCCGGATATCCTGCCGGGTATTTTATCCGGTTTTCTGATGGCATTTACCATGTCACTGGATGACTTTATCATTACCCACTTTACCAAGGGTCCCGGTGTCGATACCCTGTCCACCAAGATCTATACAGAGGTAAAAAAAGGCATTAAACCGGAAATGTACGCACTGTCCACCATTATATTCGTAACTGTATTAATTTTACTTTTGTTAGTAAACTACACACCCAAAGGAAAGAAAAAGAAATAGCTTTTTCTATATATTTTAGGAGGAAAATGAATGAAAAAATTTATTGCACTGCTTCTGTGCGGCATCCTTACCGCAACTGTTCTGACCGGCTGCGGATCCGCTTCCTCTGCCGGAGAAAACGGTGAAGTCATCGTCTACAACTGGGGAGAATATATCGATCCGGAGACTCTCACTATGTTTGAGGAAGAGACCGGTATTAAAGTGGTCTATGACGAATTTGAGACCAACGAGATCATGTATCCAAAGGTGGAAGCCGGTTCATCCGCTTATGATGTGGTATGCCCTTCCGACTACATGGTACAGAAAATGATCGAGAATGATCTGATCCAGGAACTGGATTACGATAAGATTCCCAATGCCAAAGAAAACATCGGTGCCCAGTACTACGAGCAGGCGGCTGCTTACGATCCCGGTAACAAATATTGTGTTCCTTATTGCTGGGGAACTGTTGGAATCATCTACAATAAAACCATGGTAGATACTCCTCCCACCAAATGGGCAGATCTGTGGGATGAAAAATATGCTGATAATATTCTGATGATGGATTCTATTAAAGACAGCTTTATGGTTGCTCTGAAGAAAAATGGCTTCTCTTCTAACAGCCTGGACGAATCCGAGCTCCAGATAGCTACCAATGATCTCATCGCCCAGAAGCCTCTGGTACAGGCATATGTTGTAGATCAGGTACGTGACAAAATGATCGGCGGCGAGGCTGCGATCGGTGTAATGTTCTCCGGTGATGCCATTTATGTGATCGGGGAAAATCCGGATCTCGATTATGTCATTCCTGAGGAAGGTACAAATGTATGGATTGACGGCTGGGTTATTCCCAAGAATGCTCCTAACAAGGAAAATGCAGAGAAATTCATTGATTTCATGTGCCGTCCGGATGTAGCTCTGAAGAATTTCGAGTACATTACCTACGGTACCCCCAATACCGCTGCAAGAGAGCTGATCGAGGATGAGGACCTGAAGAACTCTCCCATCGCTTTCCCTGATCTGACACAGTATAACAATCTGGAGACCTTCCTGTACCTCGGCGAGGACGGCGAAGAGCTTTTCAACAAATACTGGAAAGAAGTTATGTCCAATTAATTCTATGAAAGCAAAGCAAAAGCCCTCAAGCTGTTGTCATAACAGCCTGAGGGCTTTTGATCTTCCCATATTTCAGGAATTCTGTTCACATCCGCAGGTCTCACATTTCCCATCATTTCTTCTGGAAAATGCCGGATCATCCACCGGTGTAAAATTCGGGAAATCCGGCCTTAACGGTCTGCAGTCTCTGTCTCCACAGCGTCCCTCATCTTCCAGACGGCGGGCGCCGCAGGCATTCGAGCTGCCACAGCAATTGTTGTTGCCACAGGAATTTCCACCACAAAATAGTAATAATAACAGAATGATACAGTTCATAGGATCCTCTACTTACCACTGTTTATTTACTATTCTATTCCGCTTTTTCCAGCTGGTGCCAGTCCATACACCGTTTATGCTGTACCAGTTCCTCTTTGATAAAATGAAAGGTTTTCTCTTCGCCCTGTTCTGCCAGCATTTCCAGCACATACAGAAGTTTTTCCTTGGTCTTAGGATGGATAGGTGCCTTATCTGTGCCCCGATAATAGTAATCTAACGGTGATCTGTCCGTGTATTTGTCTCCCATGTAGACCTTACTGGCGGCGATCCGGTCCATGATCATCTCCGCAATATAACGATCCGGCATGGGTACCGGTGCCATTCCTCCCGGCAATGCCTGCATACTGTAATCGATCCAGTATTCGTAATGATGCTTGTTCCTACCCTTATGGTGCAGCCAGGCACTGGAATAACCAATATCCTCTCTCTCCGCGTTGTTGGGGCTGCGGTCACCCTGGTAATACTTTGCTCCCACCCAGAACTCTGTGGGGCTGTATTTCGACATATCGTGTAACAGTCCCTGTTTATACAGACCTACCTTAAAGCAGCCCTTTGCCACCAGAACCTTATGGTGTGTGATCGTTTTAAAATGTTTCCAGATATTCATTTCGTTCTATCATCTTTCTTCAGAAGCTTCCGCTTTCTTTTTCCGGCTCTTACCGGTACTTTTTCCCTTATCCTGTGATATTCCCATCACGCCTTCGTAAACGGCAATGCTCCTGGGGGCTATGGTCCTCGTCTGATCAGACATCTGTTCTTCTCTCTCCTGCGCTGTCAGAATGTTCCCTGCTTCTTCCGTCGCTAAAACCAATTTCCATTCCATACCCTTCGGAAGCTTGGGAAATGCCAGCTTCTGAGATTCCCAGTGCATATTCATGGCAACATAAAGAAAAGAATCTTCTGCGCCTGCCTTTGTCTTTGCATATTTTCCGCAATACATCATGCCCACGTGCCTGTTATAGCTCTCCGTCTGAGGTCTCCATGCGTTTTGTCCATGGTAGGACAGATCCGGATAACCACAGGATAACGTATCCAGGATTCGAAGCTCTTCCTCAGGATGCAGGATCGGATGTGCCTTACGGAAAGCGATCATCTGCTTCCAGAAAGTCAGCAGTCCGGCATTTTTCTCCTTATCCTGCCAGTTCAGCCAGGTAATTTTATTATCCTGACAATAGGGATTGTTATTTCCCTGTTGAGAATTACCGAATTCGTCTCCCATGAAGATCAGCGGTGTGGACTGGGTCAACAGCAGCATACAAAATGCATTCTGTAACTGTTTTTGCCGGAGAGCCAGCACTTTTTTGCGTCGGGATGTACCTTCCTCACCACAGTTCCAGCTGCAATTATAATCGTTACCGTCCCGATTGCCCTCGCCGTTGGCTTCGTTATGCTTATGGTCATAAGACACCATATCCATCAGGGTAAATCCGTAATAATTGGACAGATAATGGATCCGTCCCATATTGGCAGGAATATGGCGCATCTCATACAAGACGCCCGAAAGCATGTTATCATCGCCTTTTAAAAATCTGCGCATGGTGTACAGATAATCGTCCCGGTATTCCGCAAGATTCCGATACTCCGGCTTCTGTGCCGGATCGTAGAGCTTCGCTGCATCAAAATCGTAATACCACAGTTTGGTATCTCGCAGTGCAGGGTCTCCTGCCAATGCCTGTGCCGGTACCTCTCCCATCAGATGGAACCCATCCACATGATAAGTTAATACCCAGAACCGTAAAATATTCCCGATTTCTGTCACATCCATCCCTTTGGGAAAATAAAACTGTAAGATCACTTCCATCCTGCGCTTATGAAATTCCTTCACCAGTTGTCTGAATTCCGTCGCCGCATCTTCTCCTGCCGCATAGGCGGCTTTCGGTGCATAATAAAAGCCCTCCCGGTAGCCCCAGTAGTTCAGTACAAGATAACCGGGGAGTTCTCCGCCATTTTCTCCTGCTGTGGCTGCCATGTCTGCGGATGTCGTCGGGGTCACCTCTTCCGGAGTCTCATCAAATTCATAAACAGGCTGCATTTCCACCGTCGTGATGCCGATCTCCTGCAGATAATCCAGTTTCTCCGCGACCCCCGCAAAGGTGCCTCTGTGTGCCACCTTGGAGGAAGCATGCATGGTAAACCCTCGGACATGCATGCAATAACATACGCTCTCACGATAGGAAAGCATCGGATGTTCATCCTGCTCCCAGTCAAAATCCTCTCCTGGAAATACCGCAATATAATTGGCATTTTTTCGTTTTTTCCCGTAAGCTGGATTACTTAAGAAGCCCCGTGCATGCAGATCCGGCACGATCCGTTCCTCTTCATAGAACTGATATCCGATCTGTTTAGGATCCAGTTCCAGGTATTTGCAGTAGACATTTCCCATCCGCTCTTCCCGGTGGAATGGGATTTTGTGTAATTTTTTACCGCTCTCTCTGTCATATAGGATAATGCCGCAATCCTTTTTCCCTGACGCGTAAGCGAAACGTATCGCTCCGTCCTCGGGATGTGCTCCCAGCGGATACGGCTTTATTGCATGCTTTCTTTCTGTCATTGCTACACTCCATCTTCTGGCTGATTTGTCTTTTCTGACTATTTTATTATAGTCGGTAACCTTAAGAAAAACAAGCATTGCAAGAATATCCGTAAACGGTTATAATAAGGGAACAAAGTACTGTTACACCCAAAAAACATCACAGGAGGATTCCCATGGGTAAAAAAGAAAGTTATGAAGATGAAGAAATGACCGTTGAGCTGGAACTGGAAGATGGCACTGTCGTAAACTGTGCGATCATCACCATTCTCACTGTGGAGGCTAAGGATTATATCGTGCTTCTGCCTCTGGATGAAGACGGCGAAAACGAAGATGGAGAAGTATGGTTCTACGGATATGCCGAGAATCCGGATGACCCGAATGAAGAGCCTGTTCTCGAATACATTGAAGATGATGATGTCTACGAAAGAGTTGCCGATGCTTTTGACGAGTATCTGGACAGTTGTGAATTCGATGAGATCATCGACGATAACGATTCAGAGGAATAAGGAATCTGGATGGGAACCTGGGACGCTCTGCTGTACCTGTAAGGCAGAGAAGTTCCAGGTCTTTTTTTGCCCTTGTCATAGCCACATAGAAGATACGTCGTTCCTCTTCAATGTGCTCGGGGTCCAGTCCGTTCCCATGGGG
>OIZP01000968.1_pt1 | contig 15988 bp, 11 predicted proteins | sample 1588531 | NCBI WGS metagenome assembly OIZP01 (sample SAMN03283283) | human gut metagenome | biome: human-associated habitat; material: feces | host: Homo sapiens | place: Peru | collected 2012 | reverse complement strand
GAACAAGCATTGGCACACCCTGGTTCTAATCAATGGGACATTGTGTTGCGAGATGGTGATAAATTGATTATTCCGCAATACAACAATACGGTTTCTATTAACGGACAAGTTATGTATCCCAACTCTGTGGCTTATCGCGAAGGAGCACGTTTGTCTTACTATATCGACCAAGCAGGTGGATACGGACAACGCGCAAAATCAAACCGTGTGTTTGCTGTGAACATGAATGGTACGGTGACACGTGTACGTTCGTCGAAGGACATCACACCTGGATGTACCATACTTGTACCTGCTAAGGCTAAGAGAAATAAAATGTCGTTTGGCGAAATTCTTTCTCTCGGTACAATGACTGCTACATTGGGTACTGTAATTGCTACAATACTTAAGTAACCCTATACTCACCAAACCTAATATAATTCAATAAACTGAACATTAACACATGGATACTATAAGTTTTGGTTCAATCATACGATCTATTAAAAAGGCTAAATGGTTGTTCGTAATTAATGCATTCATTGCCATTGCTATAGGTGTAACTGTGGCTTTGAGTATTCCTAAGACCTACGAATCATCTTCAAGTCTTGCAGCAGAGTCAAAGACGGATAATCCATTAGGTGGAAGCATGGGATCATTGGCTTCGTTGGCAGGTGTAAATCTCTCAAAATCGAACGATGCTATTGTACCCGAACTCTACCCAAGCGTGGTGGTTACAAATGATTTCTTGGTAAGTTTGCTTAGCACAAAAGTCCGAGCAAAAGGTATGACCAAGGACGTTACTTATCTTGACTATTTAGAAAACTACACAACCGCCCCGTGGTGGACAAAGATTTCGGGAAAAATAAAAGATTCCTTTAGATCTGATAAAGACAAGAATACTAAAACAGATGTTAAAAACATCAATCCCGAAGAACTAACAAAATCACAAGATGCTTTGATTTCTTCAATGAAGGGTGACATCTTGTGTACATTGATGGATCTGAAGATGGTGTTATCAACATTAAGGTATATACACAAGATCCTTATGTTTCGAAAAAAATGGTTGAAACCGTAACAGCACGTTTGCAGACCTTTATCACGGAATATCGTACAAATAAGGTACGTGTTGACTTAGCCTATTATCAGCGTTTAAAGAAAGAGGCTTACGACAAATATATCAAGGCACAAAGGAAGTATGCTGACTACAGCGACAGCCACATGGACCTTAGCTTAAAGTCGTACCAACTCGAAAGCGATGCCTTAGAGAATGACCTACAGTTAATGTACAACAACTATTCTCAGGCTTGCCAACAGGTAACATTGGCTGAAGCTAAGGTACAAGAGCGTACACCTGTGTTTACCGTACTTGAACGTCCTGTTGTGGCACCTTACGCAGATTCGCCTAAAAAGAAAATGATTGTTATGGGTTATCTTTTTGTATTTATGGCTGGTACACTATGCTTTGTCATATTACGCGATTATGTCTTTAAACCAAAGAAAAAAGAAAACTCAGAAAATGCTGACGATATCGATGACACTGAAAATATTGTCAATGAACCAGTTACAACAGAAGAATAAATATTAGTTTAAAAAGAAAATGCTATTTGACCATACTAATGTGAGCAAACGTGTGATGTGGGGCGGAAATGTTCTGCTCTTCATCTTTTTGCTCGTACTTATGGTAGACCCATCAGACAAGGTATTGCATTTAAAAGCTATAGCGTTTATGTCCTTTGTGGCATATAACGCGGCATTTCTAAAGCCCGATTTCACATTTCTACCCTCATTACTCATGCCTTTCATTGCGGTAGTATGTGGGTTGTTATCTTCTCAGATATTGGGTGTACCTATTGATGCAGACTTTGCCATTGCCACATGCAAGGCTTTCTCTACATTAATTCTTCTATTATGGGTGCGCTATTATAATTTTTTGCGCGTGGCAAAGTACACGGCAATTATTTTTGCGTTCTTAGCAATTTGTATCTTTTTGGCTGCTGCATCAAACAAGTTAATTCGAGCTGGTTTATGGACTTTTCAAGAACAACATGAACATTGTTTTGACTTAGCTAATCGTAGTTTCTTGGGGGTTGAATTATTTGGTATCAGCTTTAATTCAACAATAAGCACTACCTTACCCTTATTTGCTGCTACATACGCCTTTTTAACTGTAAAGAAACACAGATTTTGGAATTTTCTTGAAATGTGCCTGGTAACAACTTTATTTATTATCAGCTGCTCACGTTCCACGATGATGCTTCCGTTTGTGATTCTTTCACTTGCATTCTATCTTCGTTACAAGGATTCTAAGTATGTGAAACTAATGATATACCCTATTGTTTTGCTAATAGGAGTGGGGCTTGTGGTGTTAATTTTTAAATTTGCATCAGAAAAAGGCGAAACTTCAAATACCATTAAGTTTGCGCACTTATACTCATATGGTAAACTTTTTCACTATAATCCAGAGTATTTCATTTTAGGTCAAGGAGCTGGTTCTTACTTTTTTACCTTCGGGTTTCGTAGGATGGTAACTTTAACAGAATGGAATTATCTTGAAATCCTACGAATCTGTGGACTTTTTAGTGTTGGCATATTCTATATACTGATCTATCCTTTTTACTATCTGAAAGGATTTCTAAAGGATAAATTTACGTTTGGAATTACGGTTTCGTATTTTGTTTTCCTGTTAGTTGCTGGAACGAATCCTATGCTACTTGGTTCAAGCGGTATGAGTGTAATGCTAATGATTTATTGTTTCATGAGCCGCTTCTATAAAACAAATAATACAACACACATTCGCACTACATAAATTAACTATGAATATAAGTTTTTTTTCGCGTCTGTTGCATAGTAATAGTAGCAGAACGGGGTTGATAAAGAAAAATATATTGGCATCCTTTTTTGTAAAAGGATGGCTCATTGTTGTGCAGTTGTTGATGGTTCCATTAACACTGCATTGTTTGGGCGTTTATGAAAATGGTATTTGGCTTACTATCAGCTCTATGTTAGTGTGGATTGATAATTTAGATATTGGTCTTGGTAACGGACTACGCAATAAATTAGCCGAGAATCTTGCGAAAAACAATGTAGAAGGAGCAAGACGTGCTGTATCGTCCACATTCTTTATGCTTATTCTATTTATCGTACCTATAGCTCTATTGATAAATATATGGATATGGAATGCTGATACTTATGCGTTTTTCAATGTCGATAGCAATATTGTAAACAACTTAGACCCAATTTTATCTGTTGCAGCCATATTTGTATGTAGCACATTCATATTTAAATTTATTGGAAACTTTTATATGGGCTTGCAAATGCCTGCCGTCAATAATCTTTTAGGTGCATTAGGACAGACGCTGGCATTAGTAGGAACATTCGCTATTTATCTAAGCGGATGCCACTCTTTGTTTTACATTTCTGTAGCTAATACCTTAGCGCCACTGTTGGTATATGTGATAAGTTATCCCATAACTTTTGGAAGGCGTTATTCGCACTTACGTCCTTCATTCAAACTCGTTGATAAAAAAAGCATTATGGATCTTTTTAACATGGGATTGAAATTCTTTGTGCTTCAAATAGCAGCTGTGGTGCTTTTCATGACTACTAACATACTCATTTCGCGCTACTATAGCCCCAAGATGGTTACGCCCTATCAAATAGCTTACCGCTATTTCAGTGTCGTGCAACTGCTTTTCTTTATCATTTGCGTACCTTATTGGTCGGCAACAACTGATGCATACAACAAAAAAGACTTCGCATGGATAAAAAACGCAGGCAAAACACTAGACCGCATCATTATGGGCATTATGACCATTGCGATATTTATGATTATCGTTTCTAAACCTGTTTATAAAATATGGATAGGTGATGCTAATTTAGTACCATTCGACCTGAATATAATGGTGGCTATATATGTAATGATCCTTACTTTAAGCATGCGCTATTCATACATACTTAATGGTTTTGGCACACTACGTCTACAACTAATTATGACGGTTACTGCAGCTATATGCTATATACCTTTAGCCATGATTTTTTGCAAGAATAGTAACGACATTCGCTATTTGCTTGCTGTTATGTGTGCAGTGAACGTGCCAGGCTTGATAGTTAATGCTATTCAATATTTTAAAATAATAAAGGGTAAAGCTCAAGGCATTTGGCTTAAATAATAATAAAGATATTTATGCAACAACATTCGCAGTCAATATACGTAGTGATTGTGCTATACAAAATAAATTTGTTTGATGCCGAATCTTACAAGACATTGATAGCACCGAATAATATTACGCACTTCCTTGTATACGACAACTCACCACAAAAAGGCTATACTGACGAAAAAAGTTTGCCCACAGGAGTTACATATATAAACGATATGAATAATGGTGGATTGGCAAAGGCATATAATGCAGGAGCTCGCATAGCCCATGAAGAAGGTTATGAACGAGTTTTGCTGCTTGACCAAGATACCATTTTTGCACCAAATGCCTGGGAATGCTATCTACAAAATGCTTCATATAATGGACTAACAGCCCCTCTGATTAGAACAAATAAAGGAGATAATTTCTCTCCTGTTTGCATAGGTGGTTGGTTTGCAAAAGCCGCACAAGGCATAAAGCCCTATGAATATTCACTCTTTAAATATGCGGTTGTTAACAGTGGATGCTGCATACCTACAAAGCTATTTATAGAAGCAGGTGGATATGCCGAAGGTGTAATATTAGATTTTGCCGACTTTCAATTTCAATTAAGACTAAGACGTCTTGCACCTAATTTCCGTATAATCAACACTACGGCTATACAAGATTTCTCTAACGATTGCACAGATGTAGCAAAAGTTAAAAACAGATTTGTATTGTACTTAAAAAGTGCTGTATGCTATAAATCCGATTCTAAACTCATGCAGTTTAAACATCACTGTGAAGTATTTAAGCATACAGTATCACTTTCTGTACGTACACGCAGTTTATTCTTCATAAATAAATTTTTTACGCAATACCTTATAAAGTAAAAAGAATGATTTCAGTTTGCATAGCAACATATAATGGAGCAGATGTAATTCTCACACAAATCAACAGTATCTTGCCGCAAATTAATGCGACAGACGAGATTGTGATTTCTGATGATGGGTCTACAGACTGCACCGTAAAGATTCTTGAAAACCTCAAGGATTCAAGAATCCGCATTGTTAAAGGTCCTTGCATGGGGTCACCCATACCTAATTTTGAAAATGCACTAAAACATGCCAAAGGCGATTACATATTTCTTTCTGACCAGGACGACAAATGGATGGAAGGAAAGGTTGAGGCTATCACAAAGAAATTTAAAGAAGGATATGACTGCGTAATGACCGACTGTGTCGTAACCGACGAAAGCCTCAATGTCACACACCAATCGTTCTTTGCTCTGAATAAAACTCACGAAGGTAAATATTATAATCTGTTGGTTAAAAACGGATATATTGGTGGTTGCATGGCATTTACACGCCCCTTATTAGAGCGCTGTTTACCTTTCCCAAAGAACCTTCCCATGCACGACATGTGGTTTGGCAATGTAGCATCCTTCTACTATAGCATGGCTTTTATACACCAACCATACAGTTACTTTCGCCGAACAGGGAACAATGCGTCTTCAAGTGGAGAAAAAAGTAAAAATTCTCTATGGACGAAACTAATGATTCGTTTTAAAATAATCAAAGAACTCCTTCTGTTAGAAAAAAATAGAATGTAATAATAGGGGGGAGGAATACTACTAACCATTCAACTCATATTTATTAAAATCATTATTATGGCTACCCGAAAACATTGGATTGACAACTTACGCGGTGTATGTATGTTAGCGATATTACTAGACCACACTGAAGTATATTATTCAGGTGTTAATATTATCAATTACAACGTATATGTAACAGATGCACTTTACTTGTTCTTTTTCCTTTCAGGATATCTCATGTACAAGCAAAAAGTTGACATAAATGTGAAGGAAAAACTTTATTCTATAGGGCGCTCTCTGCTTATTCCATATTTAATTTTTACATCAGTTATCGCTTTTCCAAAGGCGTTGGCACATGGAAATTTTAATGGTATTGGGGCTATTGTGCTTGATATACTTCAAGGTTATGCTTCTTGGTTCATCGCTGCCTTGATTGTAGCTGAAATATTTTTTACAATTCTACTAAAAGTATGCAGTAAAAAAATTCTATTAATGGGTGGAATCTGTTTAATAGCGGCAGCATTATCACTAATCTTTCCACATAAAGAATCTTTCTGTATTTTTCAAATTGATAATGCACTGTTTGTCATGCCAATACTCTTTGTTGGTTACATATATCATAAATATGAAGATTTCATACCTCAAAAATGGATAAACACTGCGACAGCACTATTCTTCCTCGCTTGCGTCAAAATATATGTACACTATTATGACATAAAAATGTCAATTGGATTATTAGAAATTTCAAACTATGGAGTTTTTATTCTCAATGCATTTTTAGGATGTTTTGCATTCGCAGGATTGTTTAAAAAATTACCACATTGCAACCCCATAGAGTGGATAGGAAAGCATTCCTTAGTGTACTACTTTTTTTGTGGGAGTATACCCTTTATTGTTAGCAAATTATTTAATTATCTCAACTTTCCATATAATGGTCTCTATTGGCACGTACTTTTAGCATTTGTAGCTACCTGTATATTCTCGACTATTGTAGTTGCAATTATCTATCGATTCTTTCCATTTGCAGTTGGAAAAAAGTTCAATTTACATTCCCTAAAATAGCAATCATGTATGTTCACTTTTTCATAAAGAAATAAGATGCCAGTACATACGTGATTTAAGTTCGCCATAACATTCAGATATTTAATAAAAATATTTATCTTTGCACACGCATAGTTGACTCTTTAAAATCTTCCTTTATAAGAAAACAAGTAAAGAACTTGGCTATTTTTAAAAAAAAACTTATCTTTGCACTCGAAAATGGTTCCGTAGCTCAGTTGGATTAGAGCAACGCCCTTCTAAGGCGTGGGTCCAGGGTTCGAATCCCTGCGGAATCACTTGCACTTCCTACGGAAGCAAGAAAGATTTTTAATTGAGAGGTTTCTAATTCACTTAGAGACCTCTTTTTTGTTGTTGATTATCACTGAGAATCACGTTTCTCTACTACAATTTGTATGAGTTATTCAGAGGTTAAACGCTAAGTTCAACTTGCGACGAGAGTCATACAAATTGGATAAAACGGGACATAAAAGGACATAAAAGGACGCAAATGTGTTACACCTTGTGTTACACGCTCCTTGAATGTGTTACACATTACTCCTTTGTGTTACGCGCAAATCTCAAAAAAAACGAGAAAGTAACACATTCCGTAATATCGAACAATTAAAACGATATTTATCACAATTCCTTGCTTTAGTCGCGCAAAACTCATTCTCCTATGAAAAAGGAATTAGTTAATGTCGTTTTTGACAGAAGAAAACTTTACGCTAAACGCGGAATGGCTTATTTGGAAGTTATGGTGTATCTTGGTCGCAAGGGACGTAGATACATAACAGTCTGCACTTCTACTCCCGAAACATGGGAACAAGATGCTAAATCTGCGGAAACCTTAGAAATAATCTCCAACTGCCAAAAGATTCTAAGCGCAATGGAGATCCTTGGTGAAGATATGACGATGGAAAATTTCAATCGTCACTATCTTGGCGAAGATAAGGAAGAAGCAGTTACGAAAGTTGAGGACAATTCTTCCAAAGACTTCATTTCCTACTGCGAGGAAGCTTTAGCCAGTGAGCAACTTGCCCCTGGCACCCGTCGCCACAAGCAAGTAGTGATTGACGCCTTAAAGACTTATGGCAAGATTCAGACTTATGGCGATTTGACAGCCAAGAAGCTCATGGCATTCGACAAGTGGCTTCACAATGGCGAGCGAACCGATGTCACCATCTACGGCTACCACAAAAAGTTGAAGAAGTGGGTAAGCGAGTTGGAACGCACAGAGCAGATTCCGCGCAACCCCTACAAATTAGTAACCTTCAACCGAGGCAAAAGCAAGGAGCGCCAACCTTTGTTAGAGAGCGAATTGGTACTTATACGCGAAGCCCAGTTAGATAGCCGATTAGATAGAGTTCGCGACCTCTTCATCTTCGCAGCTTATACAGGACTTGCTTTCTGTGATACACAAGCTTTCGACTTTGCCACGATGACCATCCAAGAAGGTTCAATGTCCTATATAGATGGCAGCCGTATCAAGACAGGCACCAAGTTCTTCACGCCAATCCTCTCTCCAGCTATGGATGTGCTAAAGAAGTACGACTACAAACTGCCCAAGATTTCCAACCAAAAGGCAAATGATTACCTTCACTTGATACAAGCTAAACTTGACATCAAGAAGAACTTAACCTTCCACGTTGCTCGTCATACTTGCGCAACGCTTTTGCTCTATTATGGCACCGACCTGTACACGGTTTCTAAAATTCTTGGGCACACATCAATCAAGACAACACAGATTTACGCAAAGATCGCAGACGAGATGAAACGCACCGCGGTACAGAACATTCCTAATATTTTTTAAACACACATGATTTAATCTGGCTTCGCTTAATGAGGTCAGATTTTTTTTGTAGTATTATCTCTCTAAATAAAAAAATAAACTTCAAACTTATGTTTTTTTGTCGTCGTTGTTGTCTATATTATACGACGTAAGGAGTATAATATATATGTAATATAACATTTGTTATATCTAAAACTGCAAGCTACTGATTTCAAAAACAAAAGATAATAGATTAAAATATGTTTTATAACATATAAAATCATATGACTTTTTGGGTAAAAAGTGTGTAATTTTGTAGCCGAAAAAATTACAATCTACATCTAATCTTTTTATAATGAGAAATCAATTACTCCTTACCACAATCCTTTGTGGCTGCAGTCTTACGGCCTGGTCGTCAATGCCAATTACACAGCCGTGGCAGACAGTTGTGATGGCTGAAGATGCCACCCCCGAGGTTTCTACTATCGATATCAACACCACCACAGGTTCGTTTGTTAGCAAGAATCAGAATGGTTCATGGGCTTCGTTGTGGAAGTCTACACAATCGAGTCCCTACTTTAACTTGGGATGCGGTGCTAATAATATGGATGTGAACAATAGCACCGATGGTAAGATTATTGCTTATGTGGGCAATCAAACCAATTCGTGCGATTATACATTGAGCGTAGAACGTGGTTGGAAAATTACGGGATATAGCTTCGACTTTGTGCGTGTAACAGGTAAAAATGCAGTTACGCTGACCGATGTGAATGGTAATACATTTACAAGTAGCGATGAGGTTCAGCATGTAAGTGTGGATAATCTGAAAAAATCATCGTTGAAGGCATTTAACTTGAGCGGTGGAAACGATGGCGTAGTAATTACCAACTTTAAGGTAAAGTACGTTGTAGATAGCGCTTACGTGGCAGCAGACTTCTATACGTTTACCGTGTTCGACAATACAGGCAGCGTGCCTTATCGCATCCCTGCCATTGGTACAGCCCAAGATGGTAGTCTTGTAGCCGTTGCCGACTATCGTTATAGTAAAGCAGATATTGGTAGCGGTCGTGTCGACCTTCACATTCGCATCTCACATGATAATGGTTTGACTTGGGGCGATGTGATGGATTTAGAACAATTCCGTGGCGATGGCAATCTTTCAGAATGGCGTCATGATAAGGCAGCATTTGGCGATCCTTGTATTGTGGGCGACCGTGAAAGTCCCCGCATGATGATAACCTCATGCTCAGGCTTCCCTGGCTTCTTCGATGCAACCGATCGTCACCAAGGTTGGGCACGTTGGTACTCTAATGACAATGGCCTCACTTGGGGACAACCTGAATATCTTGACGAAAAATTCATTTACGAACCCTTAAAGAAAGCTGGCTATAATGTACAGGGCTTCTTCGTAGGTTCGGGTAAGATTTTCCAGAGCCACCATATCAAGCATGGCGATTATTACCGCTTGTATTGCGCAGGTTCAACGCAAGAAGGTGGTGGCAACAAGAAGAACTGGGTGCTCTATTCTGATGACTTTGGCGAAACGTGGGAATTCTTAGGTGGCACAAGCAAAGCCCCGATTATATCTACTGCCGACGAACCCAAGGTCGAAGAATTGCCCAATGGCAACGTGATTCTTTCAAGTCGCGATGTTTCAGGACGTTACTACAACATCTTTACATTTAGTGGTAACGATGGCATTAGTGGTAGCTGGGGCGAAAAGGCACTTTCAAGTTCGGCAGTCAACGGCTTGGTAGCCAACAATGGCTGTAATGGCGAAATTCAGATTGTGCCAGTAGTACGCAAAAAAGATGGCAAGAAAACATTCCTTGCGTTGCAATCATTGCCCACTTCAGGACGTACCAATGTCAGCATCTTCTATAAGGACCTTACAGACGAGGCTACTTATACCACACCTGCAAACTTTGCAAAAGATTGGGATGGTAGTTTCGTAGTATGCGACTTCTCATCAGCTTATAGCACATGGAGTTGGCAGCACGACAATGCCCTTGCCTTCCTCTACGAAGAGGGTGGTGGCACAAGCGGTGGTTACAACATCGTGTACAAACGCATTGATATCCCCACAATTACCGACCAGAAATATGACTTTGACACTTCGTATAAGTACGAACGCTTCAACATCGATTGGACGCAGGCTGATTTGAATAAGGAAATGGCTTCGTTGCTTACTACGGTTAAGAAAACTTCAGAGGCAAACACATCCTTTGTAAAAGGCGATAAACTTATTACAGATGCAAACCAATTAACCTGTAAGTTTGGTCATAAAGAAATGGGTGGCACAGGTGGCGATGCACAAGATATTAGCAATCTGATTGACGGTGATGCCACTACTTATTATCACACCTATTGGGGTAAAGGCGCTCAACCCAATGGTTCGCATTTTATGGATGTAACGCTTCCCGAAGGTCAGACGTTTCAGGGTAATATTGAGGTAGACGTAACCCGTCGTTCAGATGCAACCACCGACCATATAACGCAGTTTACAATCTCAGGTTGGAATAATAATGCAACCGATACTACACAAATTGCCGTAGTCAATGTACCTAATGCCTCGGCAGGTAAGGAAGCTACTTGCGAATTTACCATCCCCGAAGGTAAAAGTTATAGTTCGCTTCGTTTCAATGTAACAGGCACAACCAATAACCGTGGTTATTGGCACATGGCAGAGTTTCAGCTTTACCCTGTATTGCTCGACCCAAAGTGTTTGAATGCCTTGTGTGCGGATGCTTACAAGCAGCTTGCCGAAGCTATAGCCACTGCTGAGGCTGTAGAAAAAGTTTCAGAGGCTGATGTTACAGCTTTGCAGACTGCTTATCAAGCTTATTTGGATGCTTTAGCACCTATCACAAGTATTGGTGGTGTAGGTATCCAGTCTGCTACAACAACAGGTTCAGCCATCTACGACTTACAAGGTCGCAAAGTACAACGCATGGTCAAAGGCGTTTACATTGTGAATGGCAAGAAGGTTGTAAGATGAAGGTAATGTAAAAATGTATAATGTATAAAATGCCATGCGGCAATAAACGATGAAGTTTATCGCTGCATGGCATTTTATACATTATACATTTTTACATTATAAATTAAAAAAAAGGACCTTGCAAGCAAGTTCCTTTCAAATATACGAGTTGTAGTGACTCCTATAGGATTCAAACCTATAACCTTTTGATCCGTAGTCAAATGCTCTATTCAGTTGAGCTAAGGAGCCGTTATTTCTGTTTTGCGAGTGCAAAGGTATAGCTTTTATGGTAAGCTACCAAATGTTTTCGTGCTTTTTTTGAAAAAAATCTTCATATTTCTCTGTTTTGTCGCAAGTTTGTTTGGTATGATTTGCAAAACAAGGTATAATGAATCCCTGCGAAGGGTAGGAGAGTGCGTGAAAACATATACAGAACAAGTCCCTGATATGCCAAATCTTTAGACAAACTTGTGCATTATCGCACAAAAAAATTCGCCTTTTACGTTCATAATATGTAACTTTGTGGTCAAATAATGGCGAGAGAATATAAAAAAGCATTTCTTCTTGTCAAACATCCAAGCCGTCTAATCTTCTTCCAGAAAGTTTTCAGACGACATCACTACCCATCTATTATGAATAAATATTTAATATGCGGTTTGTTAGCGGCAATGCCGATATTTGCGATAGCCGACAATACTACCGATCTGCCTGCAAACTCATACAACGATTTAGATTTCGAAACGCAAGGCTACACATTCAAGGCAAAAACAGACTCTAAAGCCATGCAAGTAATGCAGCCCGACATCAAGTTTGGTGGCTACATTATGGGAAAGTATAGCATTAGCGACCGCCGAGGCACAACCACGAATGGAGGCTTCGATCTTCGCTTTATTCGTTTATATCTTGACGGACACGCCTTTAAAGACTTCTATTACAAATTGCAGATGGAGGTAAATGGTGCCCCAGGCGATAATAAAGGACCGCGTGTGCTCGACGCCTTCATCGAGTGGCAAAAGTACAAATTCTTCCGTGTAAAACTCGGACAGTTTAAGCGCTCCTTTGGATTCGAAAATCCTATGAGTCCGCTTGCCATTGGTATGGGGGCTTACTCGCAAGCCACAATGAAGTTAGCCTCAATCAACGACCGCAATGGCGAAGGCAGCTTTAATAAGAGTTCGGGTCGCGACTTAGGTCTACAGGTGCAAGGCGATTTTCTCCCAGCAGCCGACGGACATAATTGGCTACACTATCAGGTAGGCGTGTTCAACGGACAGGGCATAAATCATGCCGACAAAGACCATCATAAAGACCTTATTGGTGGACTTTGGTTCTCGCCCGTAAAAGACCTCTGCATTGGTGGTTTTGGCTGGAATGGCAAATACACCAACGAAAAATACGACGCAGCCAATCCGGGCAACGCACTCCGCAGCGTAAAACGTGTGCGTTGGGGTGCAGGTCTAAAATATGAATCAGATTGGACCGTGCGTGGCGAATATATGAGTTCGGTGGGAGGCGTCACAACCAACGCATCAGCCCCCGACCGTTCCGACGCCTGGTATGCCACATTGGGCGTGCCTGTCGTAAAGAACTTTAAGGTGTATGGTCGCTACGACTGCTATCGCGACGACCGCCACTCATGGAAGTCATTGTGCACAAACTATGGCGTGAGTGCCAACTACACCTTGGGCAAGAATTTGATATTCCAACTCAACTACACCTTTACAGACGATCGCTCAGCTCGTCATGCAGCATCCCCCAAAGACTCGCATTATAACACCTTCGATGCGCAAGTAACCGCACGATTCTAATCGTTCGCAAAAACGAGAAGAAGAGTAGAGAGAGGGGGGAAGAGAGATAAGAGCGCAAACAACGAAGTCGTCTAATCTTCGCTAAAAAAGTTTTAGTCGACTTCTGTATAACGAAACTACAAACAAAAAGCCTATGAGCGAAATGAGAAAACACATGGAACAGCGCCATGAGCTTGTGAGCACCCTGCTTGCAATTTATCGCAACGAGCACGCACGTCCTAAAAAAGAGGATGCACGCCGTATTGCCGATTTTATGGAGAGCGCCATAGCCACAGACACCTCGTTGACGTACGACGAATTTGGGCTTAACCGCACAATATTAGCTCTCAAAGCCATACGCTTGGCTGTAGACGAAATAGGTATTAGAGGACATGCACTGACCGCATATTTGCTACGTGCCGTAGTGTGCAACCCCGAACAGTGCGAACTTGTAGAACGCTACTTTGGTAAGGATGTAGCCCACACGTTGCGCGGATTTTTGCGCGTCGAGGCACTCGAAGTAAAAACCGAGGCTATGCGCACGGACAACTTCCGCAACCTGCTTGTGTCGCAAGCAGGCGACATGCGCGTCGTGTTAATGCTCATTGCCGATTGCGTAAACTTAATGCGCCATATCAAAGACACCGAAAATGTAGCAGCGCAACGCAAGGTGAGCACCGAAGCAGCCTATCTCTACGCACCCTTAGCTCATAAATTAGGTTTATATAAGTTGAAGAGCGAACTCGAGGACTTAAGTCTGAAGTATCTGGAACACGATGCTTACTACATGATTAAAGAAAACCTCAATGCCACAAAGCGCTCGCGCGATGCTTATATCGAACGCTTTATTGCGCCCATACGCCAAATGCTTGATGCCGAGGGCTTGCGCTATCACATGAAAGGGCGCACCAAGAGCATCCACTCCATTTGGCAAAAAATGAAAAAGCAGCAATGCGGTTTTCATGGTGTTTACGACCTATTTGCCATACGTATTATTCTTGATTCGCCCCTAGAGAAAGAAAAAGAACAATGCTGGAAGGTATTCTCGCTCATCACAAATAAGTACGAAAGCAACTTAAAGCGCCTGCGCGATTGGCTCACCGTGCCCAAAAGCAATGGTTACGAAAGTTTGCACATCACGGTGAAAGGTCCCGAGGATAAATGGGTAGAAGTGCAAATCCGCACAGAGCGAATGGACGAAATTGCCGAACATGGATTGGCTGCACATTGGCGCTACAAAGGCGTAAAAAGTAGCGGTGGTGGTGTAGACTCGTGGTTGGCAGACATTCGTTCGGCACTCGAAACAGGCAACGAAGGATTGCTCACACAGAGCCTTTCGTCCGACATGAAAGAGCAAGAAGTGTACGTATTCTCGCCCAAGGGAGACCTTTACCGCCTTCCGCCACACTCAACGGTACTCGACTTTGCATACACCATCCACACCGGTGTGGGCAATCGATGTGTGGGAGGACGTATCGACGGAAAAAATTATTCCATACGTCAACCACTCGAAAGCGGACAGACCGTTGAAATTCTCACATCAAGCACCCAAAAGCCCAAGGCAGAATGGATAAATATTGCGCAGTCAAACCATGCACGTTCTAAAATTCGCAGTGCCGTGCGCGAGCTCACCGCAGGCGATATCGCTTTGGGCAAGGAGATGCTTGAGCGCAAAATGAAGAACCGCAAAATCGATTGGGACGAAGCCATCATCAACCAGTTAATAAAGAAGATGGGCTATAAAGAGAGCTTCGACTTCTTTAAAGATCTTGGCGATGAAAAGCTCGACGTAAACCGTGTGCTCGACACCTATGTAGACTTAGGACGTCGCGAACAAGGTTTGGCAGAGCGTGCTGCCATACGTTCGGCTGAAGAGTTCAACATGAACAGCGAGGTGATGCAGAAAGCCAAGGGCGACCAAGACGAATTAGTGATTGGTCGCGATTTAAAAGGGCTTGACTTTCAGTTGGCGCGTTGTTGCAACCCCGTGTATGGCGACGAAATATTTGGTTTTGTCACAGTGAGTGGAGGCATTAAAATACATCGCACCACCTGTCCTAACGCCCCCGCACTGCGCGATCGTTTTGGCTATCGCATCGTGAAGGCACGTTGGGCAGGTAAGGGACATGGCTCTTACCCCATCACGTTGCACGTAGTGGGACAAGATGATTTGGGTATTGTGAACAATATCACCTCAATCATCTCAAAAGAAGAGCACATCATGCTTCGCAGCATAAACATCGATTCAAACGATGGTCTCTTCTCAGGCATCCTCACCATTCTAGTAGACGACACACAACGCCTCACTGCCCTTATCAAAAAACTCCGCACAGTAAAAGGAGTCAAGGCGGTTAGTAGAGCATAGTGTGGGGATATTCAGGATTGCCAAACGCAATCTCGAAACAAGATTATTGTGCCCTTGAATGAGGGTGAAAGTGCAAGTGACCAGTGACCGCGTAACTCTTTGATAATCAGAAGAAACGCGGTCACTCGGTCACTCGAAATAAATATTAATACGGAGTTAATAAGTGTAAACACTGATATAAAGGGTAAGAAATAAGTTTTCTGCAACCCACATTTTGATTTGTAATACCTAATGGATTACCTCGTTAGGTAGGGTTTCAAAATCCATGATTTTTTCTGCATGGTTTTGATGATATTTTGATGTTATAAATAGTTGATATTCAACAATAAAAAACGCAGAAAGCACCTCAATTCGTGTATTATTTT
>OIZP01000967.1_pt1 | contig 15988 bp, 10 predicted proteins | sample 1588531 | NCBI WGS metagenome assembly OIZP01 (sample SAMN03283283) | human gut metagenome | biome: human-associated habitat; material: feces | host: Homo sapiens | place: Peru | collected 2012 | reverse complement strand
AACTTGTTCTCATAAGACCATATAGGACATAAAGGAATTGCCGAAGGCTCGAAAAGCACAAGCGGATTGTGGATAAAGGTTTTTGTCAAAACCCTGCCTATAAATAAAAAAAGAAACAGATGTAAGGACCATGCTTAACGGCAACGGTCCTTACATCTGTTTCTTTATGTTATGCTAATACTGCTTAGCCTATATTATAATGTAACCTTTACGCTCTGCTTGCCCACCTTCACGATGTATGTGGCATTGGCAGGAACGCTGAAGCTTGCGGTCTCGGCGCCACTCATGTCGCTTGCCACTACAGCACCAGCAGCTGTGTAGACGTAAACGGGAGCCTTGGCGGGATTGTTGACCACGAGGCGGTCGCCCTCCATGCGGACAGTAGCACCGCTGAACTTAACGTCAGCATTGTTGATGCCGGTGGGGCGAGCATCTGCCATGACGAGCTTATAGTCAGACATCTTGCTCTCGAGATAAGATGTTCTCTCGTATTCGCTCTGGGCTGCCTGCTTCACTCTTACAGACTGTGCGCGGTGATAGAGGTCTGCGCCCTTGAGACGATACGGAACAGTCACGTCCACTGATGTGCCCTCGAGGAAGTTGCCGTAATAGAACGGGTCGTAGAAGAACTCACCAGCCTTATAGTTCTGCGTGATCTTCAGCTCCTTGATGTAGAGGTTTGTCCATGTGTATGTACCGTAGAATCCGATGATGCTGCGGTCTGTACCCTTGGTCAGCTCCACAGTCCTTGTCTGCCAGTCGTTGTTGAGATCCTGCACGTATACAAGCTCGGTCTGTACGAAGTCGTCCACACTCTTGTCGTAAGAGAAAAGAGCCACGGCGCAACGTGTGTATGCCGTTTGAGCGGTGCCATTCTCGTCATAGTATATACACGGCTCTGCAGCCGCTGTCATTTCGATGTTGATCTTTCCGCCGTCCTTGCTGAGGTCGAACTCCGGTGAGATGAGACCGTCATCGTCCTTAGCCTGGGTCATAAAGAAAGCGTCGAGCACGAGTGCGTCCTTATATACAGCATAGTGTGTGGCACGCCATCCTGCCTGACCGTTGAGCTGCGGATAGCCACGGTCTACAGAACGGTCGTCGGGATTGTCCTTTGAGTATTCCACGGCAAGCTCCGAACCTTCGTATGTAGATCCCGGCATCCAGAGATGTGTGACGGTCATCTTGCCGTCCTGCTTAGCCACGTTCTTTGCTGCAGCCACGTAGTTGTAGCGCTCAGCTGTCGGAATCTCGTTCCAAGAGGCTGTGTATGTGTCGCCGTTTGTGGGGCATTCGTCAGCAAGCGTCGGGGCCTCCACGTCCATAATCTTCACCGGTGTGCTCGGCATAGAAACCTTGTCGCCCTTCATGCCCTGAACAGTATAATAATATGTGTCGCCCGAGTCAGCGTTGTCAACCACAAATTCGGTTCCAGTCACCTTCTTGTTCTCCACGATGTAGTCGTTAGGCGTAACGCCGTCGCCCTTCACGGTGTAGACGTTAAGCAGGTAGCTGTCGGCTCCGTCCACTGCGTCCCAGCTGAGATTGAAAGTCTTGCCGGTGTAGAAGCGGTGTTTGTGACCAGCCGGTGTGCCGACGTACTGCTTCACCTGATAAACCTCGATGTCGTCGATGAGGATGGCAGCGTCCTGCGGGCAGATGTTGATGAGCGTTGTGGGACCGCCCTCATGGAACATAAACTCATACTCGCGCCATGTATTGTCTATCTTCTCCACCTGATAGTTTTCGAGGAAGCGCCATGTGGCTGTCATGCCGTTGGTCTCGGCACCCTCGATGACGGTGTAGTTAGACTCTGCGTCCTCCTCGAATGTGCGTGCGCGGAACTTCACGAAGAAGATGCCGTCGTTGCCGGTGAGGTCGAGAAGCGGAGTGTTGACCTGACCTTTTTCGATGTAGAGACATCCGCCTGCGGGAAAAGCGCCGTGTGAGCCCCATCCGAACTCTTTCGTATAGTCGCCCGACATGTTTATCCATGCGTTGTCTTTGTTCTCATAGCTGATGTCGGTGTCCTTGTCAGGCTCAGCCTCACTGCCGGTGGTCATCTTTGAGAAGTCCTCACTGATGATGTTCACCACCTCGCCATAGTCAGAAGGATTGAGGCTAATGGCTTTCTGTGGGGCCGGTGCAGCGTTTTTCACAAAAGAGCCTGCGGCGGCTGCCTTTGCCTGAGACACAACAGTGGTACGGGGCAAAAGCTGGGTAGCCATCTGCTGGGCGGCTACCGGTGTGGCGAGGGCTATCATGCCTGCCACAACCATACAGTGAGTAAAGTGTTTCATATACGAATGGTTTATGTTAATATGATTATTAATGTATGTTTAGTGTCGAAGTGTAACTATTATGCAAATTGTATGCGCAAACAGCACTACAAGTAATAGAAAACATTGCAAATGTACAAAAAAACTTGCATTTTGAAATAATAATTCGATATAAAAATGTATCTTTGCACAAAATTAATGCTGTAAGTAAACAGCAAGACTAACATTTTTATAATCTATATTTCCACGACATCATATCCTATCTTTAAAAAACAAATCGGAAGATATGTACAACAAGATTCTACTGTCATTGGCTCTTGCCATGGCTACACCTTTTGCTGGCACCTTCGTTGCTGCACAGACCACAACATCAGAGCAGGCACCTTATGTCTATGACATCGCTGACGGCGAGGCTGACATCTACGGATACCTGCGCTTCGACACGCGTCTGCGCGACTACGGCGTGATGCACTTTGCCACCAACGCTCCTGACACCTACACGATGACAAAGTCGTACGGCATGATAGCCGGCGAGTCGTCAGTGTTTACGGCTGGCACGATGGTGGGCGACAAGATGGTGGCTTACCGCGTCACCTATTACGCCAACGTGTTCATGCCGGAGGGCATCTGCCTTGTAGACCCAAAGACAGGCGAATTTGAGATGAAGTGGAACTACGTGGACGACGGATCGCACCTCATCATCGATGAGATGACATACGACCCGAAGACCAACCGCATCTTCGCGATGCACTATGATACGAACGCAAAGACCACCGACCTCTATGAGGTGGACAATACGACATACGCTCTGAAGCGCCTCGGCTCCATCAAGGGCACGGCGCTCATGACGCTTGCCGCCGACAACGGATGGCTTTACGGCGTCTCTTATTCCTTCGACGGAACGTCTTACCTTATGAAAATTGACGAGGCTACGGCTTCGCAGCCCACAGCAGTGAAGGTAGGCGCAGAGGAGATTGACCTGCTCGTTGCCGACTATTCGCAGTCGATGGAGTTCGACAAAACCACACATCGTCTCTGGTGGGTGGCTCAGGCTATGGACGACAATTCGTACCTCGTGGAGCTTGACACCAAGACAGGCAAGATGCTGTCAAAGAAGCTGATAAAGGGCAATCCGCAGATTCTCGGTATGGCCATTCCTTATCAGTACGTGGCTGACAACGCTCCTTCGTACGTAGGATCGCTCGCAGCAGCTCCCACATCGGAGGGTGCCAACGAGGTGCGCCTCTCATGGACCAATCCTTCAAAGGACTATCGTGGAGGATCGCTCTCTTCAATATCTTCATTGAAGGTTTATCGCAACTCTTCCCTCGTAACCACCATCTCTGACGCAAAGCCCGGTGAGGCTGCCACATGGACAGACAAGAACGTGCCCAGCGGCTCATATATATATAAGGTGGTGCCTGCCAACGCTTCAGGCGACGGCATCTATCGCGAGAGCCGTACTTTCGTGGGCTATGACGTGCCCGCAGCTCCGCAGAACGTTACGCTGAAGGCAAGCGGAAAGAACGCCACCATAACATGGACAGCTCCTACGGAAGGTCTTAACGGCGGCACATTCGACAAGGCTTCCCTTTCGTACGACGTGGTGCGCATGCCCGACAACAAGACCGTGGCAACGTCGCTCAAGCAGTGCTCCGTAACTGACGAGGCTCTCGAGCACGCCGGCTATTCATACATCGTCACTGCGAAGAACGCGCAGGGCAAGGGCGGTTCGGCACAGTCAAATGTTGTGGCTTTCGGCCCTTCATACGGCATACCGTTCGTCTCGCCGCTCAACACGAAGGACGACTTCGGCGTATGGACCTCGGTGGACAACAACAACGACGGACATACATGGGCTTTCGAGCCTTATGACAACGTGGCATTCTATGACCGCAGCGAGACAGAGGACGCCGACGACTGGCTCTTCTCGCCCTCATTGCTCTTCGACGGCAACAAGGAATATCAGCTGCGCTATACATATTACTCCACCAACTGGGTGACCGAGTCGTTCCAGGAAGTGAAGGAGAAGATGGACGTGCGCTACGGTACAGAGCAGACACCTTCTGCCATGACCACCGTGCTGAAGGATCTCGGCGAGTTCCATACAGCTTCGGGATATTATCTCTACGGCAAGGACGTATTCAAGCCGCAGAACGGCGAGGGCTACATCGCCTTCCACGCCAAGTCAGAGCACAAGCACGGACGCATCTTCCTGAAGGACGTATCCATAAGAGAATACAGCGACAAGGACCTCAGCGTAACCGATTTCACAGGTTCTGCTACTGTAAACTGCGGCGTAAGCCAAACATTCACAGTCAGCGTGCGCAACGAGGGCAAGGCTGCCGTATCGTCATATAAGGCACAGATCATCAATGCCGAGACGGGCGAAGTGCTGGCTGAGGCTGCCGGCAAGCCGGTAGGCAAGGACGAGACAATGGACGTGCCTGTGGAGTGGACTCCCACTGCAGAGGGCGATGTGAAGGTTACGGCACGCGTGGTGCTCGACGGCGACACCTATCCTGCTGACAACACAGCACAGACCACGCTGGACGTGAAGGTGGCTCCCGCACATGCCGACCGCTGGATAACCGTCAACAAGGACGAGACAGAGGGATGGCTCGGAGCTTTCTATATGAACGACAAGCACTGGGAGGCACAGGCTCTCTTCCTCGAGAAGGAGATGCAGAAGAAGGACATCGACATCACCGGACTGCAGTTCGCGTTCAACGGCAAGACAGACGGTGCCTACACCTTCCCAGCAAAGATATTCATGAAGCAGACACAGCTGGACAACCTCATCCGCAAGGAAGGTAGCATCATGGGCGTGTTCGAGCTGAACGGATGGACCAAGGTGTTCGACGGCGAGCTTACTGTACAGGGAGCCGGCGACAACAAGGAGTTCTACGTCAAGCTTGACAAGCCATATCATTATGCTGGCGGCAACGTCAACATCCGCTTCAACATCGACATTGAGGGTGACGTGATGCCTTCTGCTGACCTGCCCGTATGGCACCTCTCTTACACCACCGGCAAGAACCGCTATGCGTTCTATCGTGGAAGCAAGGAAGAGGCTCCGCAGGACGAGATATTCACAGCCGAATACATGCCGTACATGCTCTTCTCTTACATCGACAATACGTCAGGCATCGGCTCTACTCAGACTGACGACGCTGTGAAGATAGGCTTCGACGGTTCGCAGATACAGTTCTCACAGCCGGTTGACCGTGCTGAGGTGTTCACCATCAACGGTGCTGCAGTGGTAAGCGTAAGCGCCACATCAGCCATCGGCACATCCATGCTGCCCAACGGCACATACATCGTTAAGGCAAGCAAGGGACAGAACACCGTAGTGAAGAAGATTGTAAAGTAAAGAATAATTATTACTAACAACTAAATATTAATAATCGCATGAAAAGATTTTACGCATCAGCTTTTCTGCTTGCGGCAATGACAGCGCTCCCGGCGTCCGCACAGAAGACAAACGTGTTTCCTGCGTTTAAGGCTCCAGTCGCTCCTCCGGTAGCGGCACAGTCAGAAAACCCATGGCATGCTACAAGTAGCATCGACGACAAGAAGAAGGGTGTTACTGTTTATGCAGGTGAGACAGCTGACCCCGGTAAGAAACGTGGATGGGTGAAGTTCCCGATGAAGGACGCCTACAACTCAATGGAGAAGGTTTACGTGTATCATCCCACAGATGACCAGCAGATTCTGGGTATGCGCTGTGGTGCCTTTGACGGTGAGAAGTATCACGCTCTCTTCACACGTATCTACACTCTCACAGAGTATCCTGACTTCTATGGTACCATCGACGTGAAGAGCGGTGAGGTGACCGACTCGGTACGTGTATGGCGTGACTGGACCAACGCTGCAAAAAACGGCGAATGGCAGAGTCAGTATGATATGGCATACAACCCCGCTGACGGACAGACATACGTCTTGGGACAGAACTTCGAGAACACAGACCAGGCATTGACCGACATCTATACAGTAGACCAGAACGGTAACTTCGAACTCGTTACAACACTCGACTGCATCATATTCAACTTCTGCTTCGACTACGACGGCACAATGTGGGCCATAAGAGCAAAGGCAGACAAGAATTTCAATGCAGTGGGCACAGAGCTCGTTAAGTTCAATCAGGACTACGAGGTGGAGTCTGTTATGGAACTCCTCAAGGAGAAGAGCCCGATCATCCAGGGTACATTCGGTTCTATGGCATTCGACTATTCTACGGGCGACCTCTACTGGTATGCCGTAACTTATCCTAATGCTTATGCTTATCTCTTCCGTGTTCCCACAGAGATGAAGAAGTCATGCGAGCTTGAGTATATGGGTGGTGTTGCCACCGGCACAATGCTCAACGGTATGTACATTCCTTATCTTACAGCAGACAGCCGCGAGGCAGCCGGCCGCGTTACTTCCATCGCAGCCATCCCAGCTGACAACTCTGTAAGCAAGAACACCGTGTCATGGACCAACCCGACACTCGCTTGGAACCGCACAGAGCTTTCTGACCTCGCTGAGGTTCGCGTTTACCGCAAGAAGGCTGACGCTAAGGAGGCCAACACAACAGCCGAGCTTCTTTCTGCCGACCATGCAGAGCTTCTCGCCACACTTCCTGCTGCTGGCAAGAAGGGCGAGACAATGGAGTGGGAGGACGCTGCTCCTCTGAACGGCATCAATACATATTACGTTGTTCCTTGCCGTGTAGCCGGCGAAATCGGTATGCCTGACAGCGTACGTTGCTTCAGCGGCAATGACGCTCCCGCTGCTCCGGTGGACATTAAGGCTACAAAGCTCGGCGAACAGAGCATCAAGGTGGAATGGACTGCTCCTAACATCGGTGCAAACAACGGTTATGTAAACCCGGCAAGCATTAAGTATATCGTAACACGTCAGCCTGACAACAAGCGCGTGGCTAATACTGGCAAGACCTCATTCGTTGACGAGACCATCACTGGTGATGACAACTACTACTATCAGGTACAGGCTTACACCGAAGAAGGTGGTAAGGGTGGCGTAGCCACTACTGAGAAGGTTCGCGCAGGTCTCGGATGGGACACTCCGCAGAAGTTCAACCTCTTCGAAGAGAACGAGGCTAACCGCTGGACTGTAGAAGACGCTGGCAAGAGCGGCGCTAACTTCTCTTACACTGGTCCGCTGGATTATCAGGGCTACACTCTTTGGACATCAGCTTCTCGCGAGACCGATTCATGGGCATTCTCTCCGAAGCTCAATCTGAAGAAGGGCAAGACATATCGCTTCACTTACACCGTTGAGGATCGTTATCCGAAGGTAGAGTTCAGCTATTATTCTGCCATCGCAACAGAGGCTTCTAAGGATAAGGTGGTGCAGACCATCGGCTCACATGAGTTTATGTACTCAGAGACCAACTACAACAAGCACACTTACACCGATACATTCACTCCGACAGAGGACGGCGTTTATCACTTCGGCTTCAACGTAAAGACAGAGGACGCTGACGTATTCTGCTTGTATAATCTGAATGTTTCGGAGATCTTCGACAACGACATCGCTGCCATCTCTATGACAACATCTTCGGATGCTATCACTGACTACGAGAACACAGCAACCGTTAAGGTGGCTAACCTCGGCAAGAACAAGATTGAGAAGAACAGCTACGTGGCTCGTGTAATGCTCGATACCGGCAACGGTCTTACACAGATCGGCTACAACAAGTGGCTCCCCGAAATCGCTGCAGGCGACACTGTAAGCGTAGAGATGAAGTATACTCCGACTCTCGAGGGTACATTCAATATCTTCGCTACTGTGGAAATGGAAGGCGACCAGGAGTTGGGCAACAACAAGACCAACACCGTAAGCGTAACATGTGAAGCTTCTGCTTCTACTCCTTGGACAAACGTGGTTACTGATCCTGCTACAGAGTGGGTCAACACACACGCTCCGTTCGAGTGCTACGGCAGCAACGACCAGTCGCTCATGCTTTACTATCCTGAGGAAATCAATGCCACTCCGGGTTCTAAGCTCATGCGTATCGGCTTCGAGTATGACGCTAACTTCGACGAGACTTCTGAGGAGCAGAGCATCCAGATCTATATGAAGAATACCAAGGAGCGCGAGTGCGAGGACGGTCCTATCTCTATCGAGGACATGACTCTCGTTTACGACGGCACCAACTACTTCGTACCTGGTCAGAAGAACATCATCTCGTTCGACCTTGACACACCGTTCGAGTATGACAACACTCAGAGCCTCTGCATCGTGACATTCCGTTCTGGTAAACGTCCTGCAATGTTCGGTTGCTCATGGCGCACATTCAACGCAGAGGGTGGTACATACCGCTCTATGCACGAGTCGCAGAACACTCCGTACAACGGCACCAACTGCTGGGCAGAGGATCAGGTTCCGGTGCTCTACATGGCATTCGACAAGTATGTAGGCATTAAGGATATCAACGTATCTGAGGAGAATAACGAGAATGCTCCTGTATATAACCTCAACGGACAGTATGTCGGCAACAGCACCAAGCTGCTCAAGGCTGGCATCTACATCCAGGGTGGAAAGAAGATTGTAGTTAAGTAATTAGATATAAATTATCACTCTCAGGAGGGGTGGCAAAATGCAGTCAGCGGGATATCGCTTCCTTATGGCTTACGTTTGGCCATCCCTCTCTTTACGTAAAGTGACTCTAATAACAAAATCATAAAGCAACAATGAAATCATTTAGAAAAATCGCTCTTGCCGCAGCGCTTGCCGCAGCTCCGCTTACTGGACTGATGGCTCAGCAGCAGGCTAAGGAGAACAACTTCATCCTTGGATGGTGTAAGACTCAGTGGGGACAGACCATGCAGGTGCAGCGTAGCGCTGACGATGTCTATGCTCACCAGGTGCACGCTGCTGCACACTTCTCGCCGAGCGTCACCAAGAAGTATAAGGGATGTCAGATCAAGTATGTCGACTTCGGTGTGGAGCCCAAGCAGGGTTCGTCTGTACGCGTGTTCGTATCCACCGATATCGAGAATCCGGACGCTGTGGTGGCTGCGTCGTCCGCAACGGAATGGGAAGAGGGATGGAACCGCTGCCAACTGGAGATTCCTTACACCATCAAGGGCACTGAAGACCTCTATGTAGGCTACGAGGTGCTCATCGGTGAGAAGGAAAGCATGAACACCATCACGTACGACAACTCGATAGAGAGCGAGCCGGATCGCAACTGGTATGGTGCTGACGGTCTGTGGTATAAGCTCAATCCCGCTCAGGTGCCTGCCAACTTCCGTGTTCGTGGCATCCTTACCGGCAACGCTCCCGACTGTGACGTCGCTCTCGAGAAGGTCACCTCCACAGAGGACTACATCGAACAGAAGAACGGTCTTTGGAAGCCCACTCTCCGCGTACGCAACTATGGTAGCGAGCCTATCACGTCTTTGCACATTCAGGCAACTGTGAACGGTCAGGTGGTAAGCGAGGCTGACACCGACGACGACTTCGAGATTGCAAGTAGCGAGGTTACTGACGTGGAGATTGCTGGTCTCTCATTCCCCGACCTTGGCACTGCTGACGTTACGCTCACCATCACTAAGGTGAACGGCAAGGACGACCCCGATATGGCTGACAATGCTCAGACTCATACCGTCTTTGTTTATGCAGAGGGTGGTAAGGTGTATAAGCACAACGTACTTTTCGAGCAGTTCACTGCCGAGTATTATAAGGACGCACCTGCCGCTGACGAGCTTTACGCTAAGGAGATTGCTGACCGCAATGACGTTATTTGGGTGAAGCACCACCGTCCTTACAAGGGAGTGCCCGACCAGTTTACTGCTGAAGGCGAGACCGAGTATGACAAGCTCTTCGGTTCTGCCCGTCCGTTCGTGCCTGGCGTATCCGCTGACCGTCGCATCTTCGTAGGTCAGGAAGACCCGGGTCCGGTTTACTTCATCGCTACATCTGGCGACGTTACCGGCATGGTAGGTGGCGCTCAGAGCATCCCTGCTTTCGTAAACGTGAATGTTGACGTTAAGAAGTCGGCTGACGGCAAGTCGCTCGACGCCACCGTAAGCGGCGTTTCCACCACTACCGTACTGCAGCAGCAGACCGATCTCCGTCTTACTGTATGGCTCGTAGAGGACGGCATCAAGAGTACATCGCAGGAAGGTCGTGACGAATACATCCAGGACGGCGTACTCCGTTCTCTCGTCAATTCGGCATGGGGCGAGTCACTCGACCTCACCTCTCTCGCATACAACCGCACTTACCAGATTCCTCTCAAGGAGGGATGGAACGCTGACAAGATGCGCGTGGTTGCCTTCATAAGCAACTACAGCACAAACGAGAAGGAGTGCCAGGTCTACAACTCTGGTCAGGCATTCGTAAGCTCTTCTACAGCCATCACCGACGTTATGGACGCTGCCCAGCCTATGGCTTACTGCCAGGACGGCAAGGTTCTCGTTGCAGGTTCAGGCTTCAGCGTTGAGGGCGTATACGACGTGTCTGGTCGCGCAGTGGCAAACGCCAACCTCGCCCCAGGTCTCTACATCGTTCGCATGACCAACGGCAAGACGGAAGCCACACAGAAGCTGTGCGTGAAGTAAAGCTTATTTAGTTGAGAGTTGAGGGTTGAAAGTTGAGAGTTATGATAACCTATAATTATTATATTACAGACTGAACTTGCGAAAGTTATAGATATATTTTATTTAAAGGACATATCATAACTCTCAATTCTCAACCCTCAACTCTCAACTTTTTTATTAAAAAATCCTCTCTTACTGCCCTAAAAACTTTCTCACTTCTGAAAATTTTATTAACTTTGCATCCGCAATAAAGCGAGATATGCGGCAATAGCTCAGTTGGTAGAGCACAACCTTGCCAAGGTTGGGGTCGCGGGTTCAAGTCCCGTTTGCCGCTCTTCTTTTTATTATCCTATCTTATAAACCAGATTTCGACAATCAATGAATTTATACTTAAGATATTTTGATAAGGAGACATTAGTTCATAATGTCGACGAGGCTTTGGATTTTTTGAGTTCAATTCCCGAGATAGGCATGAATCCAGATTTGGAAGCCGATATCAGGGATTATGCTCAAGGTGAAGTCTATTATCCTAAAAGGTATAAAATTCGCCCCAGAGTATACTTTATTATAATTAAGACTACAGCGGCTACAATGCTTGACTTCAAGCAGAAGAAGGCTCTTCATTCCAACGGACAGAACAATGGTTCGGCGGCTGATAAGCGTGACGGAGCTTCTGCCACGACTAATCGCCTTACAGAAGAACGTATGGGATGGTATGAAGGTGAGCTCGACTTCAAGCGCGTTGTCCTTGTTCCTGCTACCGGAAAGCATGAGTATCGCGATACGAAGTTCGTAGTGCGTTGCAAAGCCAACTCTGGTCAGGATTGCTACAATCGTATTGTAGAGCATTTGCGCGGAAGAGTGGACAATCGTTCGCAGTTCCCGTCTGCAAAAGGCAAGAATTTCCATTACAAGTATTTGGGAATGTGGAAATAGAAGAGAAAGAACATTGATATAAAGAAAGGGTGTCTGCCATAGTAGCATGGCACCCTTTGTCTTTTTTATATATCAGCAACCATCATAAAAACACAGTATAGATATGAATAAGGTTCTACTAATCGGAAATGTCGGCAAGGAGCCGGAAGTGAAATATTACGACGCTGACCAGGCTGTGGCACAGTTTTCGCTTGCTACAACGGAGCGTGGCTATGTGCTTCCTAATGGAACGCGTGTGCCGGATCGTACAGACTGGCACAACATTGTGGTGTGGCGCGAGTTGGCTAAGATTACGGAGAAATATGTGCATAAAGGCGACAAAATCTGTATCGAGGGTCGTATCCGTTATCGTTTTTATGACGACAAGAAGGGCATCAGACACTACGTTACTGAGATTTATGCCGAGAATATGGAGCTTCTTACTCCTCGTAACGCTTCTTCTGCAAAGCCACAGGCTGTAGATGCAAGCCAACAACAGGGTGCCGGTGTCAATAAGATAGACACTCAAGATGACACCTTGCCATTCTAATTATTATAATTATGCTTGACCCTTATATAGATTTTTTCGTACAGTCATTTAATGACGTTTCCTTTCAACTGCCTACGTTGGGTGTGTTGTTTGCAATATTCTTGGTGATGTTGCTTATGGGAGCTTCTGCCTTTGCAAGTGGTTCGGAGATAGCTTTCTTCAGCCTTTCACCTTCCGATCTCTCAGAGATTAGCGACCAGCGTACGTCCAGCGATAAGAAAATTCAGGCTTTGCGTGAGGATAGCGAGCGCACTTTGGCAACCATTCTCATCACCAACAACTTTGTGAACGTCACCATTATTATGTTGTGCAATTACATTTTTGCTCACATAATGAACTTTGGTCCGCGTGCATATTGGTTGCAGTTTCTTTCGTTAACGGTTCTTCTTACCTTCCTGCTCCTTCTCTTTGGCGAGATTATGCCGAAGGTATACAGTCGTCAGGATCCGTTAGGGTTCTGTCGTAAGTGTGTTGGAGGAATCACTTTCTGCCGTAAATTGTTCTGGCCTATTGAGAACGTGTTGCTCAGAAGTGGCGTTCTTGCTGAGAAAGTGGTGCAGAAGGAGAGTCATGTCCTTAGTGTAGACGATCTTGAGCAGGCTCTTGAGCTTACCGATAAGGACGATATCAAGGACGAGCAGAGTATGCTTAAGGGTATTATCCGCTTTGGTGACGAAACAGCAAAGGAGGTTATGACCAGTCGTCAGGATATTGTTGGCATCGACATCAGATCCACTTATCAGGAAGTGCTCAACTGTGTTATTGAGAACAATTACAGCCGTATACCGGTTTATCAGAATAGTGCGGACAACATCCGCGGCATTCTCTACATCAAGGATTTACTTCCGCATCTCTCTAAACCCACCACCTTCCGTTGGCAAAGTCTTATGCGTCCTCCTTATTTCGTTCCTGAAACAAAGAAGATTGACGATCTTATGCGAGAATTCCAGGAGGACAAGGTGCATATCGCCATCGTTGTGGATGAGTTTGGGGGTACGAGTGGTCTTGTTACTCTCGAGGATATCCTTGAGGAGATTGTAGGCGAGATAAACGACGAATACGATGAGGAAGACAAGACTTACACAAAGTTGAACTATAATACGTACATCTTCGAGGGCAAGACATTGCTTACCGACTTCTGCAAGATCCTGAATGTGGACGACGATGAGTTCTCTGATGTGGAGGGTGATGCAGATACGCTTGCCGGACTCTTGCTTGAGATAAAGGGAGACTTCCTTAGCGTCCATGAGAAGATTGACTATAAGAACTATACCTTTGAGATTGTAAGTATTGAAGAACGCCGTATTAGTAAGGTAAAGGTAATTGTTCATGAGAATCGTGATAAGTCGGCTTCTGATGAGTAGTAATCCTTATAGTAGTTATACGTTATGGCATTATTGTTCATAAATGAAATCGATAAGGATGTACGTCTTGGTGTTTGGGAGATGGAAGAGAATCTCAATTATGAGCAGTTCGCTTCCTTGTCATTTTACGACCGACTGATGAGTCTGTCAGAGAATAGGCGAAAAGAGACTGCTTCCGTCTATTCCTTGCTCTTTGCTATGACGGGCAACAGAAATCTTGTTATCGGTCATGAACCTTCTGGCAAACCGTATGTGGAAGGTTATAAGATTGGTATTAGCCACACCAAGGGCTTTGTTTCTGTGATACTGTCCACGTCTTGCGATGTGGCTGTGGATATTGAATACATCAATACCCGAGTGCTTCGTATAGCAGACCGATTCCTTCGAGAGGATGAGAAGCCTAATGCTTTGCGGTTTGCAAAGGAAAAAGATGAGAAGGGACATCAAGATATTGTCCCTAATGTTATCCCGACGTTGCTGTTCTGGTGTGCCAAGGAAACAATCTATAAGCTCTATTCAGACGAGCGCTTGACTTTCCAAAATATAAAGATAATGGATGTGGAGCAGGGTGGGGCGTTATGCGGCAATAATCTCATAACCGGCGAGAGTGTCCGTATAGACTATACGTTCAATAAAGATTATGTATTGACATATGCAAGAGAATAAAAACAATAGGAGCTGCGGATATCTTTGTCCACAGCTCCTATTTTCTTTATTCGATAAATTTCTTCAATGCTGCAGCTACGCCGTCCTCTTCGTTTGACAGCGTGACGTAGTCGGCTGCTTCCTTCACTTCTTGCGCTGCATTCTCCATTGCTATTCCCATACCAGCCAGCTTAATCATGCTTATGTCGTTATATCCGTCGCCGAACGACATAAGGTTTTCGGTTCCTATGCCCATGATGGCGAGCAATCTTTTCAGCGATTCTGCCTTGTCTATGCCCATTGGCACCAGTTCAACGAAGAACGGGGCTGATCTGAACGCGTCCATCCTTCCCTTCATTATTCCAGCAAGGTCAGTCTCAGCCTTCTTCATATCTTCTGGATCACCAGTCATAAGCAGCTTCGTTGGGTTGCGTTCGATGACGTCCAGAAGGTTCTCCACCTTTCTAACGGGCATCTTGTTGATGCGCGACTCCTCAAGAACGTATTTGTCCGTAGGGCATTCCGTCACAATCTCCTTTCCCTTATATCCTAAGAGGGCGTGCTGGTGAGCCTTAGCGTATTCGTAAATCTCTGGTATGACATCCTCAGGAAGGCAGTTCGAATAAATCTCTTCCTTGGTGCGCCAGTCCACAATCTTTCCTCCATTGTAGGCAAGGATGTATCCTCCCTTTGTGTCCAGTTCCAGTTCGTCAGCCAATGGGGCGATGCCGTATGTGGGACGACCTGAGGCAAGAATGATGCTGATGCCCTTCTCCTGCGCTTCAAGCAGGGCTTTCTTTGTAAGAGGTGTTATTACCTTCTCGTGATTTGTAAGCGTTCCGTCAAGGTCGAGGGCGATGGCCTTGCAATTGAACGTTGTGGATGTATGATGTGATGTGTTCACGTGCTTTTGTCTTTTAGTTCAACAAAGGTTTATGTGTATATATGTCTAAAAACAATAAATCCCAAGAACTGTCTTGTCCTTGGGATTCATGTGTGTGTTTGTTAGCTTAATGCTTTTATCATTACGCTATCTTGCTTATGCCTCAGCGGGAGCCTCAGCAGCCTCTGCGTTTGCAGCAGCTTCAGCCTCAGCCTTAGCAGCAGCCTCAGCGGCCTTCTTCTCAGCCACCTTCTTAGCGATAGCCTCGTTGATCTTCTTCTCAGCCTCAAGCTCATTAGCAGCAGCTGCAGACTTCTCCTTAGCCTCATTCTCACGTACAGAGTTCAGGCCGTTCTGCTTGTTTTCCTTCCAAGCGTCGAACTTCTTCTGTGCTGTAGCCTCGTCGAAAGCGCCCTTCTTAACGCCACCACGGAGGTGCTTCATCAAGTATACGCCCTCGCCCTTGAGGATGTTGTGTGCTGTAGCTGTGGGCTGTGCGCCAGTCTCTACCCAGTAGAGTGCACGGTCGAAATCCAAATCTACGGTAGCAGGATTGGTGTTAGGGTTGTAAGTACCAATCTTCTCAGTGAATTTACCATCACGTGGTGCTCTTGAGTCAGCGATAACGATACGATAGAAGGCGTAACCCTTACGTCCGCCGCGCTGCAATCTGATTTTTGTTGCCATTTTTTTATTTTATTGTTTTATGGTTTGAATTATGCTACTAACTCGTAATAGCGGGTGCAAAGTTACATATTTTATTTTATATACCACATTTATCCGTATTTTCTCATTTG
>OIZP01000965.1_pt1 | contig 16030 bp, 13 predicted proteins | sample 1588531 | NCBI WGS metagenome assembly OIZP01 (sample SAMN03283283) | human gut metagenome | biome: human-associated habitat; material: feces | host: Homo sapiens | place: Peru | collected 2012 | reverse complement strand
AGTTTGATCACTACTTCTGTATCTGTATCACTGTAGAATGTATAACCATGCTTTAGCAGCTTTTCTTTCAGCTCTGTATAGTTTTCGATAATACCGTTATGTACTCCGACAACCTCAGACTCAACTGTACCGGATCCACTTCTCTCACAGTTTCCGGATACATGCGGATGTGCATTGATCTGACTTGGCTCACCGTGAGTCGCCCAGCGTGTATGACCGATACCGCAAGTTCCCTTGAGTGCCTTACCACTGTCTGTCTTCTCTGAAAGATTACTCAGACGTCCCTTCGCCTTAACAACCTGTGCAAGATGCTCTCCGTCACGCACTGCAAGACCTGCTGAATCATATCCTCTGTATTCCAGCTTGGACAATCCGTCCAACAGAATCGGAGCTGCCTGATGATTTCCTGTAAATCCTACGATTCCACACATAAATAATATCTCCTATATTTTCAATAACTTTTCTCACAAATATCTAAAGCATTCCTATTCGCTAGATATTTAGATTATGGGATTTTAATTTTCTTTTTTCACTTTATTTCTTTCTAATGTCTCAGCTATTTCGATATGATTTTTTTCTTTTCCTAGTTCTAACAATTCTTCTATCGTATATTGTTTTGACGTATTTGAAGTATCAATCTTATTTTCTTTTTCCTAGTTTTTGAACGTCCAACAAAATGGCACAATAAATTAGATGTATATTCACTCATTATTTTTTCTCTACCTTTCAAATAGTTCCATTGAAAATGTTCAATTCTTACCCTTCGCTAATGTAGTCCGTATCTTTTTATCTATGATTTACAAAAAATTGAACAAATATCAATCCTAGAGCCACTTTGCGAGGCATAAGTCATGCTTTACACTGGTAATATTTCTTCTATTCTTCATAATTGTCAATTAGTTTCCTTGCCACTGGATTCTATCATCAGACCATATGGACACCTAGACTGGAATTCACATAAAATCTATATTCTCCCTTGCCACCTTGTCATTTTTTCAATTATTGTTTCAACAACAATTTTAGCAATTAGTTAACCACTCTATAAATTCTCTAACTGCTCCATCTCCTCCATTACGACTAGAAACAAAATCTGCTACTTCAACAACTCGTGCAACAGCATCTTTAGGACAACCTATTACACCTCCACCTTTCTTAACTTCATTCATCACTAACAAATCATTTATATCATCACCCATATAAGCTACATTTTCAAATTTTTTAGTAACATCTTTTAATTTTTCAACCTTATTTGAAATTCCTTGATAAATATCTTTAATTCCTATTTCTACGCAACGATTTTCAAGAATTTTACTTTTTCGACCAGTAATAATGACAGGGGTTATCCCTAAGGGAATAGCAATATCATGAATTCCACATCCATCTTTTATATTAAATGCCTTCATCATTTCGCCATCATTTCCCATATAAATTTTACCATCCGTTAACGTTCCATCAACATCCATTACTAAATATTTAATCATCTTTTTATTTGACACCTCTCCAATTTAATTCTTAATATTTATCTCCACTCTTATTGTTGTACAATCAGTAGCTATCTCTAGCATAGTGTATATTCCAACATTAATATATCTATAAATGGCTATTTTCCTTCAATATTCTTCTCACCAAAATAAAAGAATACTTTTCCAATATTAAATCCTTATCTATTTATCTGCATCTTGGTACAATTACGGAAAGAATCATATTCAGAGCAATTTAAATTGCTTTGAATATGATTCTGATGCTTTCACAACAAATAGCAGAACACATATTATCGTTCACATGTACATCGCAAGTTACATATTCCTAACTACTATCTTCTGTTGACTTCCATATTTATTAAACATTTTTGCATTATATATCTAAATAGTAACCTAGCATTTTCGCAAAAATACATAACGCTTTTTCACATACTTGATTTTTTTATTTGTTATCAATAATTGATTCAAACTTGCTCGGTGTAATCATATTAAACTCACATCCTGGAGACATTGTTTCGACAATTTCTCCAAACATTTTCGAGAGTTCTATATTTAATTCTTTAAATTCAGAAATATGTCGTTCATTTTGAAAAGAATTATCTGAATAATTCTTTTCAGCATTTTCCTCAAATCCATCAAATCCTGCTATAGTTATTTTTTTCGGATTTACTCTCTTTAATAAGCTTAGCAACATAATGGTAGAATTCTCAAAATATTTATATCCTCGATTAATAATACTATGATAATTAATCACCATATCCCTTTCTTCATCAGATTTGATATTAGAGGAAATAATAACCTCTCTTCTATATCTTTTTTCTTTTAATCGAGAATATCTTTTTGAGTTTCCAAAAAACGCAATAGCCTTTGGGTAGTCTGCAACAAAATTCACGCTGATAACAATAGGATGTTTTTCTGCTATATAGGCATCAATTTCTTGTCTGTGTGTATTTAGAGAATTACCTGGAACCATCACAAACACTTCCTTACCCTCTATCCGCTCCTTCAATGTCTCTATTTGAATATGATCATCAACTTTATCCGCTACATACTCTGTATATAATTTCTGAATATTATCATAATCATACTTTTGTCTCGTTTGAGGGTCAATCATAGAAAGTATCTTACCGATATCTTTCGTATCAAGTCTAAACTTCTCTGTCAAGTAAATAATATTATTTGGATGTGATTTATAAACTCCAGCAAGCATGGCAGGTGTAGAATATCCCCACTTGTGATTCAAACTATACTTATAAATATAATCATCTATCATATCAAGAATATCCTCATACTCATAATCATAATGTTTCTTACGTATTAAATAATCTACAATAAGTTCGATATTTAGATTACCTGCAACCTTTCCTATCCCCCCTAAGGTACCATCAATAATAATTTGTCTATTACTCGTTCCACTTAGTTTTATTACCTCTTGCGCAAATGCGAAAGATAACTGATAATTATTATGTGAATGGAAATTAATACAAATATCTGATTCCATATTGTGATCAATAAGCCTATATAATCGATCAACATCATCCATATACATAGCTCCATAAGTATCAACAATTCCAAAACTATATGGATGTACTTCATTTACCAGATCAACAATCTCAAGTAATTCGCGATCAGAATAATTCAAGGAATTCACACCCTGAATAAACAATTTATAACCCTTTTCCTTTATCAATTTAATCCAACGAAGTACTTCTTCTTTCTGCTCTTCATAATTTTTTTTGGTAAATCCAAATCGGATAGCATCAATTGAGGTTCCATCAAATGGCTTTAATGAATCAATATCGCACATACCAAAATCAATAAATGCAGTATAAATTGTATTTTTCTTTGTTTTATTAACAAATGGTCTAATTTGATCCACATCTGTAAAGAATGTACTATTTCCATTATACTCTACTTTTCTCCAATCGCGAAGAAATCCAACTTCAATAATATCAATTTTTGCATCAGTTAGTCGCTGACTAATTTCTTTAATCTCTTGATCTGGAAATGCACAATCAATAATCCGACCACCATCGCGTAAAGTACAATCAAGAACTCTTATATTTTTCATTTCTATATCTCTCCCTTGTTAGCTAAATATGCTGCAACAGCTTTAGCAAATTCAAAATCCTCCGCCACATCAACATCAACGGCCTCGAATTGATCGATTTCATAAATATATGGATTATTTCCTATACGCTGTCCCAATTCAGTAAAAACTTCTTTACGGAAAATAAAGAATGCTCCTGTTTCCATATAAATTGGGTCAAGATCCTGTGTTCTAACGATATTTTTCATATCATAGTTAAGTGGTTTCCCGTTCATCCACATATAATCCTGTAATACAACTGCTGAAAAAGCTGAATCATATTCTCCTGAAACAACTTTTTCAAGAGCATTCTTAATAGATTCTGATTTCGTAAATGGCTGCGTAACATGTGTCAATACATAGATATCCGCGTCCACATCTTGAATAAAATGCTTAATAATATCAAGACCTTTAACTTCAAATCCATCAAGGGATGTGCTTCTCTGTAAAAATTCCAATCCTTTTTCCTTATATGGAGCAATATAAGGTTTAATTGCTTCATCGCTACAATATACATACTTTTCATCAATGGTATCTACATTACTAATAACTTCAAAAATATAATCACACATCGGTCTTCCATTAAGTAACATAGTATTTTTTCCTGGAAGTCTCTGATTGTTTAATTTAATTGGTATAAATGATACAATTTTCATTTTCATTCTCTCCTCGTATAATATCTTTCAGATACATAAATACATGTACCTCTGTTCATAAGTTATTATTCTTCACTTATATCTATTTCTTTTTTAATAAATTCTTTCCTTTTAATAAAACTTTTTTTATTGTCTGTATGTTTACAACTAGTAATATCAACATTATTAAAATTTCCAAATAATAATTTGACACATAACTTGCAACAAAAGCTTGGAAACAAAGCAATACCCATGTTAAAAGAACTGACCAATACTTATCTATTAAAATAGCTTTTCCTATAGCTTTTTTCCTCAATGCATAAATAACATAAGAACATATAACAGTTGCAATTGTAGCCCCCTGTATTCCACAAAAATAAACAAGTACAATATTCATTACTATATTTACACTTGCGCCTATCAATGCGGACCACATCATAGCTTTGGAATTTTTCTGTGCTGATAATATCGGACCCAAAAGTCCAGATGCGCAATTAAAAATACTAGAAATTAACAAAAACGGTACATACTTCCATGCGACATAAAAATCTTTAGCAAATAATAGATAGGATATTGGTCTCGTCAATACAATTAACCATGAACAACATGCACACATCATTAAGTTAATTATTGCAAACGTATTGCCATAAAAAACTGCGGTATCCTTCTCGCCATACTCTTTAATTGCTGATATTTGCCAAGCTTGGATGAATATTCCTTGTATTGTATTAAGTATCTGAGGTATTTTATATGCAACTGACAACAATCCATTTGCTGAAACCCCAATCATGAATGCAACAACATATTTATCTGCTGTACTATTAATCCACCAACCAATAGTTGATGCGATTAATGGTATTGAATAAGCCAACATCTCTTTTTCAAGCAAATTATCCGTATGTAGGTTATCTATGTAATCAATAATCTTAATTTTAAGACCTAAATATATTGCAGACATGCCTTGAGCTAAAATATTTGCTATGAAAAATCCTGTAAGTCCCCATTTAAAAACAATTAAGAATAATATATTTGCACTCACTGTTACTAATGTACTTACAACACCAGAAATCCCCATTTCTTTTATTTTTTCTAATCCTTTTGCAAATTGGATTAAAAACTGGTTTATCACATATGATGTATAATAAAGAAAGATAAACCCCTCTAAGCCATGTATGTCTGGCCAAATTCCAGTTGCATATAAAAAAAACATCCCAGCACCAAATAATATAAGACTTATAAGTATAAATTTCATACCAATTGATGCTATTTTTTTATTATCACTTTCTTTATCCATTAAGAAGCGCATTACTGCATCTACAATATTGCAAGTAAGAATCGGATAAAATAACGTAGCTGTAGAGACTGATAAATCATATGAGCCATATTCAGTCGTAGTAAGTACACTTGTATATAATGGGACTAACAAAAAAATTAATATTTTAGACGAAAAATTACTAATTGTTAAAATCCCCATGTTTTTTATTAAATATTTTGATTTATTAATGATCTCACCTCCTCGATATTTTGAGGAACAAAGACCCCATCTTCACATTTTCTACTAAACTTATCTATAAATAAATCAAATTTTTCATCCAATAATGGTGGTTTTTCTTTTAAACATTTATACATCAACACTGCTTTTGTTTTATCTTTAAATAAAAGTCTACTGTTGATAACACTTCCGCTAGCCATTGTAATAAGAGTCACTGATTTCAAATCACATGTCAAAAGAATTGCTTCCCACGGAATTCCATCAGCTTCATGTAAATCGACATTAAACTTCTCAAACCTATTATTTTTAGATCGTGGATGAAGCTTAACTGATACGTTATCTGCACCTAAAATTCCAATAATCTCACTAAATATGGAAATATCATCAATAATAAATCCATCATTAGAAAAGCTTTCTTCAAAAATGATAAACTGTTTAGTATATGGATGAACTAACTTATCTGTTCCAAAAACTTTTGAAATACATTTTCTATAATTCTCCGTTTTTGATATTTCCCCCTCTATCTTTTTAATATTTTTTTGATTTTTATTTAGTAATAATTCTGGTTCTAACAAATATAAATTGTCAAATTCTCCATCCATAAATATTCTTTGTATTTTATTTCTCATCTTAATTATTCTTTTTGATTTTTGACTTGAAGATACATTTTTTATATATGTCGAATAGCCCTCTTCAAATCTATTTAAAATGCACTTTTCATTTTGCTTTCTTAACACCGAAGCTAAATTAAACAAAAAAAGATCTTCACAGTTATAATAAAGTTCATCATAGAACGAATCACCATTTAATACTTCTAATACTTCTTTTTTATAACTAATCATAAATTTAATCTTTCTCACTTTTCCACGGAATGTTCCAGGATTAATATAATGTATGCTTTTCGCATAATGTACATTATTAAAAACATTCTGTTTTCGGAGATTCTCGACAATCTTTTCACTATTTATAAATGTATTTGTAATAATGATATCTGCAGTATCGTTTTCTGAATAACATTGAAAATAGAGAATTATAGCTACCATCAACTGATAGGGCGTGCAACATATAAACAATCCTTTTTTCATAAACACTCTCTCTTTCTATAATAATTAGCAGTTGAATTGGATAATGTAACAATTAGGAATGATGATATTGGCGATAATGTATCTGTTGTAAATATCAGATTACAGGCATCAAAAACGTTCGATATTAAAAAAACTACCAACAAGGAAAATAAAAAATTTCTGATTTTACTTGGGCAATTCTTATATACACTGCGATAAACTTTTACAATTATTCCTCCCCAAACTAAATATCCTAATAATCCTGTTTCAAAAAACAAATCTACATAACCTGAATGAAAAGATGATAGGCTCTGTCCTAGATGTGATGCTCCTACAAGTCCCATAATAGTATCTTTTGAACCAATTCCTAAACCAAATAAAATATTGATTACACTCATATTTTCAAAAGCTATTTTCCATAAATCTATTCGACCTGTAGTAATATCATCTCCTGTTCTATATACTGAATGATCAAAAAAATAACTATATTTTTCGAAAAGCATAGAAAAAGAAGAAAAATTTGTTAGTAACAAGTAAAGAAATAAAATTCCTAAAAATGTAATTAAAAGATATTTATATTTTTTGTCGTGAAGCAAAAATACAATTGTACCTATAAACAATGAAATTATTTGAGCTCTTGCTCCTGTTATTAAAACGTTTAAAAAAAATACTATATATAACCCCCAATATTTCAATCCATTTTTCTTTTCAATACTGAGCAAAGTAACAATAGCACAAATATTCAAAAATGTTCCATATGCTGCTCTTGCAGAAAAAAATGATTTATTATAAAAACCATGTCCTATAATTTTATTTATATCTGTAGTAATTATAAATTGATGGTTTAGTATAAAATTGTATACTATAGCCACAATTCCTATCACTAACAATATATTACAAATTTTTTCAAAAAATAGCTCATCACACTGTGTTTTCTTTGTACAGATGTAACATGCACCAATCATTCCACAACAAAGCATTAACTTATGAACATCAAAAAAATAAATATCATATTTTGCAGATGTAACAATATACATCAACAGCTGTGAAAAAATAAATATTGCAAACAACATTTGTTCTGTTTTTGATAAACAAACTATCATTTTACAATTAAATATAGCTAGTATTAAAATCATGAGTTCTGTGCCAAATATTCCCAATACCAAATACTTTGAATCGAAAATAGTATTTATTATTAAAGTAATTAATAAATAACAAACTACACATGTAAAAAATAAATAATTTATATATTTTTTTTTCATTTCCGTTCCCTCAGTATATATTTTTATATAAATATCACATTCATATATCATTGTTACAACTATAAAGCACTCTATTTTCTCAAAATATATACCTTATTTTTCAAACAGTTTGTACATGATATAAAAAGATTCTTGCAAAAATTATCCATTTTTCATTCGAATCCATCCAATCTTTTTAATTTTTTGATATAATTTCAAAATCTTAAATGTAAATTTAATTCCTATAATTTTAGACAGCTTATACGCTTTTAATACCTTAAAATTATCATGATATAATAAAAACAGAGAATCCATACTCTCAAATTCATTAATCTGATCAATAGAATAACAATTCTTTTTATATAAAGTTCTATAAATCAAATACCAATAAGAAATCATATTATAATATAATTTTTTCAAATCATTATTTTCAAAATTATAGTTTTTCCAATAATTAATTATGTAATATAAATCTTGGCAATTTTTCTTATTTTTAAGTGTAGAAATCGATCCTTCTCTTCCTTGTCTATATACATAAATATTTTCGTTTAATATTGAAAGTGAAGATATATAAAAATAAAGATTATATGACCAAAAAATATCTTCACACAATAATCCTTTTTGGAAATATAATGAATTATTTTTTATAATCTCTGCTTTAACAATTTTGTCACATGCAGAAACCGAAACTAATCCTTTTCTATTTAATTCTGTAAGCCCTTCTATTTTATTTTGAAAATATTTCTTTTTAATATTTGACTCATATTTTTTCTTACCATTTGAAAACAAATAAACTTTTTTATATTGAATAATTTCTGCACTATTTTTATTTATCTCATTTGACAGCAACTTCAAACATTCCTTCGATTCTAAATAATCGTCACCATCAATAAACATCAAGTATTCGCCTTTCGAAGCTTCAATTCCGGCATTTCTTGCATCCGAAAGCCCACCATTTTTTTTATGAACAATTTTAATATTACTGTATTTAGCATATTTATCTATTATTTTTCCAGATGCATCAGTTGATCCATCATCAACTAAAATTATTTCATAATCATTAAATTCTTGATTAATTAAGCTTTTTATACATTCCTCAATATATTCTTCTATATTATATACGGGAACAATAATACTAATTTTCATTTTACTCCTCTTAATATCTAGTTATTTTTTCACAAGTTGTTATTCTTGACATTTTTACAATAGAATCATCTGAGATATCTGTATCAACAATACAACCAGCTCCTATTACACAATTGTTTCCAATTTTGGCTCCCTTCAAAATAACAACATTACTTCCTATCCAACAATGCTCGCCTATTGTTATTTCATGTGTTGAAAATCCTTGTTCTTTTATTAATACATTAGGATCTCTGAATCGATGATTATGATCATATATTCTTATGCCTTCTCCAAACAAACATCCCTTGCCAATCATTACTTTTTCATTAACATTTACTGAACAATCGTTATTAAAAAAGCAGTCATCACCAATTTCTAAAATTGCATTTTCTCCTATTAAGACATTAAATCTTTTTCTCCAAGTTACTCGTTTACCAAAATGTATTTTTTTTCGATACACCAATTTATAAAATTCTTTTTGAAAAAAACAATTGATATGGCATATAATTTTATATAAAATCATTTCACCAATCCCTCATAAAACGCTAATAACTTTCCTGCTTCGTTTTTTATATCAAACCCTGCTTTTCTCATTTCTTCACTTGTATCTTTTCTTTCTATCTCCAACCCTACAAGCACTTTTTCAACATATTCTTCTTTTTCTCCACCTACAAATACTGTTGAATCTAATAATTTAGCTTCTTCCGTTACACAATCAGAAAATACACATGGTAATCCTGATGCCTGTGCTTCAACTCCTACTACTGGGAGTCCCTCATATCTTGATGGTAGCAAAAATAAATCCATTGCTTGATAATACTTGTATGCATCTGCTTTTCTTCCAAGAAACAATATTTTATCCGCTATCCCCAGTCTACTTACTTTGTTTTTTATTGTTTCTTCTAATTCTCCCTCTCCTATAAGCATGAGGACTGCATTATTCTCTTTCTTCAAAACATCTGCAAAAATATCAATTAAGAAATCATGATTCTTTTGGTAACAAAAACGTCCTATATGCCCTATTACCTTCTTATCATCTATTTTCAACTTATCTCTTAATTCTTTTCTTTGTTTCTTATCATACTTATATTTATTTAAGTCAATTGCATTATTAAAAACTCTAAATTCAACATTCTTTCCATATATCCAATTTCCAGCATACCTAGAGCATGCACATAATTCTGTTGGAAAAACTTTTGCTAAGGGCTTTAGCAAATATTTCATAATGTTCTTTTTAGTCTCACCTTTTCCTGCTGTCGAATGATTATGCAAAATACGATTAGGTACACCTGCTTTTTTTGCTCCGTACAGAGAAAAAACAGACAAAGTATTCATATGTGAATGTACAATCTTATAATTATTTTCTTTAAATAATTTTTGAATTGCTTTTTCATATTGTGAAAGATGCGTATATTTTGGTACTATAAATACTCTGCCGCCTAATTTTTCAATTTCTTCTCTTTGTGGAATTGAAGATCCTTCTAATGCAAAAAAATCAAACTGTACTTTTGTTCTGTCTATATTTCGATAATAATTCATGACCACCATTTCCACTCCACCGTAGTTCATGTCAGTCATCATTTGAGCTATTCTTATTGGTTGTTTTTCCACGATTCAATTCTCCATATGATTATTTCAGATATTTTTTATTACAATCTTTAAACCAATCTTTAAATGACTCTTCTAAAGTCCAATGAAATTTATATCCGCTATTTTTCAATTTATCCCCGTTGATATTAGTCGATATCATTAATTTCTTTACTCGTGCAGGATGAATTCCAACCGCTTTTCCTCCAAGAGGTCCTACTATACTAGCTACTACAAGTAACAGTTTTCCTGGTACAGTTGGAATAACTCTTTTCATACCTGTAGCTTTCTTCATAGCTTCACAAATTTGCTCAATGTTATAAGCTGGCTCAAATGTACAATTCCATACACCATCCTTATTGTTTTCAAGTGCCCACATAAAGAAATGAACTAACTCTTTTACATAAATACAAGCTTTTATCGTATCTTTTCTCGTATAAAAAAAGTATCTTTTCTTTATACCTGCATAAAGCCGCGTCATATTACCATGTTCACCTTTTCCATAAACAATTCCTGGTCTTACAATTATTAATTGAGCATCATTTTTACCTGCCCATCCAAAATGTATTTTTTCTGCAACTAATTTCGAAATACCATACGGTGTATTTGGTGTTGGAAGAGTTGTTTCTTTCTTCAATTCTTCAGCCGCACCATACGGAGCAATTGAACTTGTGAAAAGAATTTTTTTAATACCATGTTTCTCACACCACTCTGTAACATTTTCCGCTCCGCGTATGTTTGTTTCAAAGTACTCAATATCTTTGTGTCCTGGAGTTCTATGAACTGCAGCTAAATTAAATACAACATCGTTTTCTGTTGTTTCAATTTCAAATGTAATTGGTTTTCTTACATCTATTCTTTCATATATAACACCTTCATTTTTTTCAACAATTCCTGGTACTACACCTTCTTCTCCTGGCATAACAATATCCAAATCATAAATCTGATCCTCTGGATGAGTCTTTTTTAATAAATGAATAAGATGTGTTCCTATAAAACCTGATCCACCAAAAATAATATAATTCATATGTGTTCCTCTCATTCTCTGTTGTGTTTTTGCAATTAAACTCTGTTACAATACTGCTCACGCTTTCACTTTGATCTCCCCATCCTCTTTTCGGACATCAAAAACAAGTGGATGCTCCTTCGCCCACTTTGGATTCTCCTTCTCCTTCTCATTCCATTCCTTCCATTTCTGAATGAAACCATTGTGGATCAGGTTCTCCGCCGCAAGTCTTGCCTGCACCGCTTCGTCATAATTGTCAAAAAGACCAACATAATAGCGCTTTCCCTTGAACCCGATATCTACACGATACCGATTACAATTCTTCAACTGGAAAACGCCCCGGAAACCACTCATGTTGTCTTTTCTGCTTTTTCTCTTTTCTAGTACTTCAACACAGGTTCCGTCTACGAGATGTCTTCTCTGTGCAATTTCATGACGATTCTTCTTCTGTAAACAACCGCAGCTCTGATAATTCCCATGCACAAGACCTGCTGCCGTTACATCAACTTCATTTCCACAATCGCAGACACAATGCCAATAAACAGATCCTCGTTTATCTCTTTTCTCTGTCGCATACTGGGCTGTCAGCATACCGAACTTCTGCCCTGACAAATCTTTTGCTTTTCTCCCCATAGATCTTCATCCTTTTCAAAAAAGTTCGTAGAGTACATTACTCTACGAACTTTTTGAAAAAGCCTTATAAATCAAGGGGTGTCAGAACGTTGACCATAATTTTGACGGTAAATAAATGCTGTAAAATTTATAATTATGATTAATTTTTAAATACACGTGTTTTTAAAGGTACGGGTGGATTAGATAAAATGAAATAAATATTTTTGATTTTCAGATCTGGTAGCTTGTAAATTGACTGACAATTGACCATAAATTTGACGGCGAATAGATAAAAACCATTCAAAAAAAGGAGATTAAAATGACGAAAGTGTCTATTTTTCAACTTTTTTTGCTAAGAGATTGTATAAATATATAAAATGAACGTATATACATTGACAGAAATATTTGAAAAGAGTAAACTATACATAATAATTATACTAAGATTTGAAACAATTTAAAGAAAAAGCGTATTTCGTAGAGTAATGTACTCTACGAACACATTCTAAAAAAAGCATAGCTCTTCATATTAATAATGTTCTAATAGTCGGCTATTTAAAAAAACAAAAGGAATCTCACCAGTAGAATATCGTAAAGGACTCATAAAATAAAAGAATAGGGGCACTGTGAAATTAACTCCAAATAGTTTTCACAGTGCCCCTATTCTTTTATTTTTTGTTTTCTTCCTCATGAAAAATCTACAGCTACTGCACATAGTAAAAGTAAACCTGCTGCAATTATCTTAATATGTAAGTTCTTTGCAATATTCTTCTTTGGTTCCTTTAAATGAAGAAATCAGAAGTTGCTTAACTTCCTCATCGTCTTTAAAAACTTCCATCCATACAGAAAAAAAGCCTTTTGCCAATGCTAGATTTTTTAAAGCATTCAGATAAGCCTTCCGCTCAGTAATTCCTTTCATTTTACTTAAACCTATTTTACTTTCAAGTGCACAATTTCTTGTCTCATTTCTTGAAGAATATCTCCGATCCTTATCTTTAGGACAAATCGGAATATTATCTAATTTTATAAGATGAAATAAATTTTCAGCCTTTTCTTTTTCAGCTGTCCCCTTTGAATTTAGATATATTTCATTCAATTGAGGGATATCTTTATCATAAGAATATGCATGAAAAGTATCATCTACATCTGGCCAGAGATACTTATCTTTATCGTCTCTCTTTACGCTAACTCCCTTTCGAGTATTACAATATTTACAAGAAAGTAATAAATTCTCCCACTCAAGTAATTCACCACCTGTTGATTTTGCCTCCCGATGTTCAACTTCTGGTACATGATTAATTGACATTTCGCAAAAAGAACAATATGCACCCAAACGTGATTCTAAATCCGATTCTGCATCCTGGTATTTTTTATATACTTTTTGTGGTGCTTTCCCTTTATTAACTGGTCTCATTTGTTATTTATCTCCGCCCTTTTTTCAAGATATTTTTGTTGCATCCATGCATTATACGCCGGATTATCACTATATTGTGCCGACAAAAAATCCAATTTTTCTTTCAATGGCTTCAATTCCTGCTCTGTCGATGCACTTCTTAATTTTTCAAAATATTCTCTAGCCGCTTCATACATTTCAAGCTTCTTTTCACTATACTGCACCATTGGAACTTTCATGATATCTTCTGAAATATCTTCAATACTTTGACCTGAATATTCTTCTTCATCTAAGGTTGCATCTAATGTGATCAGTTCCCCAGAATCTAACGATTGAATGATAAATGGTGAATGTGTCGCACAAATAAATTGAACTTTAGGAAATAAATTTTTTAAAATACCGACAATCCTTCTCTGCCAGGTAGGATGTAAACTAAGATCCAACTCATCTATTACAACAATACCCGGCGTTTTCTGTAGTGTTTCCTTTCCAAGATATGGATTTAAAATACACATTTTTGTTGCAATATCCGTTACAATTTTAATCACATTACGATAACCGTCACTTAATGCCGAAAAATTAATTACCGTTCCATCTGTGTTCTTTACTGCGATCTCTCCAAGTCGAGAAGAAAACAAGACTTCCTGACCAGGTTCTAATTCTTCCCTCATGCTGTATTTTACAGCATCCATAATAACCCCATACGCTGGAAATGGAACTCCATCATTTTCTTCAACTGAAAGGTTTCTTAGCAATTTTATATACTCGAATGAAATCTGATTTCCTCTTTTTGGATCAAGACATCTTTGATATGCATCTGTCCTTCCTGGAATATTGTTCAATTCCCCCATTCTGTTCTCATTCCATAATCTTGCAGAACTTAAATATAACACTAATGGATAAATCTGATCCGCATCGGACCCATCAGCAGCTTTTATCGCATTCTCCCACTTTTCAACCGTTGTACGCATCGGATTCTTCCCGATGAATTTTGTGCGTCCCCCTTCTTTCTCTAAGACTCTTGTACATTTTTTTATTGAGTCATTCCACATAAAATGACTTGTAACCTTACAGGGAAATTGCTTCACTGTGGGAGTAACAGCAATGTTTTTTACAGATGTCATTGATTTTCTTAACACATCGTTATCTGAAATGTTATGCCCAAATCTACTTGGAACATATTCTTTAAACGCTGCCAAATACGCTCCAAGAATAATGGTAACTGCCTCCAATAATGTTGTCTTTCCTGATGCATTTTTTCCAATAATCACATTCATTCTTGGATTCAATTCATACGTACTATCATTAAACTTTCTAAAATGAAATAGCTCTATATTTTTCAAATAAAACTGATCCATAATTTCCTCCATCCAGTTGTTCCATTTTCCTTCCTTGACTATCTCTTATTATATAAGATATTTTTAATATATACAATTATATTCTTTCCAGATAGTCCCTATTATTTTCATCAATTATTTTCTTCTTGATAAGCTTGTTTTATTAAAAAAGCTTTCAATCATGTTTAACCATGAGTCATGTTTCCTTTGATGGATAAAAAAGACGAACTCATCTTGCATAATGAATTCGTCTTTTAAGATAAGTGGACTAACCGATTTTTTCAGCTAACTTAACCGCTGATAATTGATAATCTTCTGAAAGCAACTTTATAATCTTTTGCTGTGTATCGTTGAGGTCTGTTCTCCACTCTATCTCCGATGCTTCTCCGAATTTACTCCGAACTTCTTCTCCAGTTCCATCATCATAAACTGCGACCTGAATGTAGGATTCATTATATATCGAGGGTGGGGACTTATTTTCGCAATCTGTAGATTAAGTCAACAGTTTACCGGGGTGGGATGACTTGTTTTTGCAAAACCATGGAATAAGTCAACAAAACAAGCTTAATGCTTACCCCAAAACTACAAATTCACCATTCTAGTCAACTCCGCCCAGATCAACTCCACTACTCCAACCTATGTCACCCCACCATACCCCAAGAAAGGACGTCTCTGCCTCACGGCAGCTCCGTCCTTTCTTTGCATTCCCTCATATTCTTTTCAATTTTCCTATTTCTCAAAAAGCGCTTCTTTCCGCTCTATCATCTCATCAATACGGTCAATATACTCTGTAATATTCTTCACATTTTCTACTCGGATCAGATTTGTTTCTTTGCCACTGCTTGTCTTGATCTTCTCCGGCAAAACAAGCTTTGTCGTAGAGCCGGCACCGCAGGCAAAAATTGTCTGGCGTTCTTCCATGATCAAAATGTTATACACCCCAGCCTTGTCCTGCTCTGCATATCCAACAT
>OIZP01000962.1_pt1 | contig 16039 bp, 22 predicted proteins | sample 1588531 | NCBI WGS metagenome assembly OIZP01 (sample SAMN03283283) | human gut metagenome | biome: human-associated habitat; material: feces | host: Homo sapiens | place: Peru | collected 2012 | reverse complement strand
AAGGAACTGCTTTTGTTGTTGCTATCAGTCTATCCACAACTCTATCTCCATATCTATGAGTAAGCTCGTCAATACTGAGGTTTGTGGTAAGGATAAGCAATTTCCCCTTCTTTTCAGCAGCGTCACAAAGTTCTGCAAATGGCATACGCTTGTTGCCATAAGAGTTAAGATTATCCTCTGTACCAATATCATCAATATAGATAATATGAAGTTTGAGAATTTCATCAATCTTTTGGTTCAACTCTTGTGCGCTAAAGATGTTTACCACCTTTTTATGTACATCTTTAATAAGAAGAGGAAGGATATACATTCCGATTACCGACTTACCTAATCCGCAACCGCCGAACATCAATAAACCTTTTCCTTTGTTGTCTGTCATCCAATCAACAATAGGTCGGTAATTGCGTTCGTTCCATTCGGCATTACATCCAGACTTCATATTAACAACATACTGCAAGCCGCCACGCAAACGTTTCTCTGCATTAGGAATGCTTATTTGTACTCTGTCAATTTCTTGCGGATAACCAGTATCTCGCATCTGAGATACAAGGTTCTTGAAATATTCGCTATCTATTTGTTCCATCTTGAATCTAATTTATATCTTTCACCATTATTGCTGTTCTGTAAGTTCATTCCGATAGGAAGAGCGGAGTTTACTGGTTTGACAGAAACGTCTTTCAAAGGGAAAAGTCCAGAGTAATTATTTGACATCGACTGTTCGACTATCAGCATCGCAACCTTTCCATCCCCTTTTGAGAGATTAAACAGCTTTGTTTTTAAGGTTTCAATACCTCTCGGTTTGTATGTCTGTTTTTTCTCTCGCTTGTATGCAAGCCACTTTAACATAGCGTTATTCATATCTTCATCTTCGAAATATCGCTCGTTTTTTTGTTCCAATTTCGTTCCAGCACCACTCGGATTACGCTTATAAGCATCATAACCAGTGATAGTTATCTTCAATCGCTTTCGTTCCAAGCTCGTTCCAAGAGCACCTAACTTACTCAGTGTTTGAACATATCTATAAACTTGCGTTTTTGAATATCCGATATCGGCAGCAATATCAATATAGCTTACAGAAACAACCCCATTCGCATCTGCTAAATGTATCAACCAAACAAACAACATTGCGCAAGGTGGGTCGTTTATTTTCTCAAATAACTTATCTGGTATATACATATTAGAACACTTTTGATTTTCCCTGTTTTTCTGCAACACCACACATATAATCGGATATAGCGTCACAACACAGTCCGATGTCTTGTCTATGAAATGTAAGACCATTAATCGTCATATCGTAGTTGTATGCAAGAAAATCATTCAAGCCACACCGAGCAGGGTATTTGCCCTTTAGGAGGCTTGGTATACACCAAAAAGAATCATCATCAACCTCATCTTGGTCTTTTATCTTATTTCCGATTAAGATTACTCTCATTTCGTAGTTTAAGATGTTTCTTGCCCACAAGTAACTTTGAATTGCGTGACAATATCTAAACGCTTGAATAAGTGTATTAGGAGATGTCTCATCCTTCTTTAACTCTATCACATTAATTCTTAAAGCGGATATTGGGTATGGTTCTCTTTCTATATAGACCAAATCAGCCCTTCCGCCAAGCCCAAGGTCTAATTGCCTATATCTCTTTACAAGATTATTTGTTATAAAATCAAGTCCATGAGCTTTAAGTTGTTCAATAGTTGAGTTCCAAATGATACCCTCAACATCTTTTTCTAATATAACCATTATAAATATTGTTTGGAATTCTGAATATCATGCTGAATATGCAGTAGTGCGATATATTCATCAGAGTCGGGAAAATCAAAACCAGCCTCTTCTTTTGCCCACAATTTGAAATCAGAAATTGATTTACTCATTTCGTCTTTCGTAAGGTCGGCAGAAGAACGAAGATACTTATAGCATTCTCCTGTAAATTTATCAACCCCTTCTCTGAGGAATATATCTTTGTTCACTACCAGCTTATAGTAATGTGTTTTAACTTCGTCTAGAGTGTAGCCGTATTGAAGAGCAAATGCTGATAGAAGTAAATGAAGGTAGGCATTCTGATTTAAGGAACGCCCACGCTTCTCTTTTAATTCTACCATAGCACATTTGTTCTCCAACTCGGTTACTTTTGCTCTAAACTTTTCTAGCTCAAACACATTTTTTAGATTGAACCACATAAGCGTTGAATGCTCGTTTAATTAATTCTACCTTTGCATCAAAAAGGCAAATCATCGGAATTACCTTGTGGTTGCGCTGGTTGCTGTCTTGGTGGGTACGGATTTTGCGGATTCATTGGATTTGCCACGCCATTATCATTAGCGGAACTTGCCATAGCTTGTTGCGCTGCTTGTGCGCCAGGCTGAACATTGCCACTAAAACCGCCTCCTTGTGCAGGAGATTGCTGAGTCTGACGGATAACGTTCCAAGCGTTAACCGAGTTAAACCATCTTCCATTATATTCTCTAGCATTAATATCGAACTGAACGGTAAGAATCTCGCCAAGCTGAATGTTAAGTTGGTCTATCTTGTCGTTTGTAACATCGAATGTCAGTTTTTTAGGGTACTGCTCTTGCGTCTCCAACACATAGGAAATGCTACGCCACTGATTACCTCTTTGTGATGTTCCGCTTCTTTCAGGTAACACCACAATAATTTTTCCTTGTAGTTCCATTATTACTTATTAATAATTTCGTTAATAAAATCGTTTGCGAGGATTACTCTATCTTCCATAAGCTTGATATCATCCTCCACTCTGTCAATCTCAGCCCAATGAATAGGCTTCGACAACCAAGGACAATATACGATGAAGATTCCGCCTTTAGCGCCAGTACAACTCATCTCAGCCATCATCTGCCAGTAGTACTTCGGCTCGGTTTCTTTGAGCGAGGCAGCATCATGGATGAGAGTTCGGTACTTCATATACGTATTGATGTTCGGGCATTTGACCTCGATAATTTTGAGGTCTTCGCCGTCACGGCCATAGATTGCGCCGTCAGGACTTGCGGCGAAGTAAGGAATAGTATCGTGCTTGCAGGAAGAAAGCTCAACAATCTCACCTTCCGGGAAGCTCATCTGCATGTAGAGAGACTTGGCCGCATCCTCCTGATCAGCTCCCCACTGCATTGCCTTGGTGTTTACAGAAACTTGGTCGATGTAATCCTGGAAGATTCCATCATCATTCAAGAAGGTTGGATTGAATAGACGTTCGCCGGCAACCTGAAACAGATACGCTTTAGCTGTCTCGGAGAAAATCTCATCTTTCTTGCGGCCAGACTTCATAATGTCGGCGATTTTAGAACCTGTCAAAAAACCGACGCGACTACGGAACCACGAAATCGAACGCTGTTCTATGCCATCTGTAATCATTTCTTTTCCTCCTTCTTTGCTGCGTCAGCCTTTGCAGCATCAGCGGCCATAGCGGTGATACTCTTCTTGTTCTCTTCCTTTCGGTATGGCTTCATCAGTTCGTCGACTGTTGTGTCACCATCAGTGAGAGACTGAGTAATACCGAGAAGAAGGGCAATTTGATCTGCCTTAATCTGGTTGACCGTCTGCTTACCACAGAGCATCACAACCTCCTGTTCGGTGATACCATACTCATCCTTAAAGAAGTCGATACACTTCTTGCGTCTTGCAACAAGCTTCTCTTCATCGGACAAATCACCCGTAATGAAGTGTTGAGCAGCTTGATATACCTTATCGGTAATTGCCTTTGGAATGACAGAGAATACCGCATTACGATAAGCGATAGCATTTGCAGCATTACCGGTAACTGTAATCATATCATCAGTGAAGCGCTTTCCACCCTTACCGACAATAGAGCGACGCACCTCAAATGCTGTAGCTACATTGTTCTCCAAATCCCAACAAGTACCACGACTGATAACTTGCTTGTCCGTAATCTGGACAACCTTTGCTTCTGCTCTCATATTTCCCCAATTTGAAACAAGAAGCTTGGCAAGATGAACGCTCGGGCCAGTAATAGGCTTGCCGCCACGGGGAAGAGCATAACCACAGCTCTGTGCGGTCGCATAGTCCATTGTAGCCATAGCGATTGAATTGTTTACACTTCTTGCAAGGTCTCTAGGATACTGCTTTGCCGTTGCAACCTGAGAATCGACGTTAGCTCGTTCTACAGCATCCACCTGAATGATACCCTGGTCATGGCTAACCTGCATGACCTCGTATCCTGGATTTTCATTTCCCATTATGTTTTGTTTTAAAAATTAATCACTCGTACCTCCAATCCCAATGCCTGCAAACGTAGTCTCCAGAGTTACTTGCCTTTGGGTCATCACATAACCCTAGCAGTATGCAGTCATGACAGCTTCTCTTATAGTATGTAGCGACTTTACTGTTTGCCATAGTTTTGAGATTTAATGTACTCTATCAATATAACTGAAGTAAGTTTCCACTGTCACCTTTTCACCTTTAGAGTTAACTCTTTCGTAATGACGTGGAATGTTACCGAGCTTTCTTCCCTCGCCTTCCATATAGTCGAGGTAGATAGCTCTAGCCGCCAGGGCTCTAGCATGATTTGTGTCGAGTTCCATCAGACAGGAATGAACCTCTCTAAGGTGGACCACGGCAGCTGCTACTCCCGGCGGCATAGATGCGATGATTTCGTTGATTCTACTCATTCTGATTCTCTTTGTTTTCCGGAGAGGAAGCTGACTCGTACTCGAAGACATCCATCAGCTTTGTCTCGTTGAGACCTACGACATCGTAATCAATCATGGTCTTCCCCATCACCTCATCAACATAACGAAGAGCACGGGCAAGCGACTTGGCCTGGACGAGGTAATTGACATTACTACGCTTCTCCTTCTCACTCTTTTCATCAATCGTGATGAACTGGAGCTTTGCCGAGAACCACTTGTCGTCATCATCCTTATCGGAGAAGAAAATCTCACTAAAGTTGGCCTTCTTTGTACTAGGAACCTTGGTTTCCCCGTGACTATAAAGAGCCATCTCCTTGATGATAGATGCTTCTGCCTCTGTGCAAGACAGAGCCTCCACGATGTACGACTCGGTAACGACCTTCTCAGAGCCGTCTTCCATACATTTCTGATACTTAATCTTGGTTTCGAACCAAGATGCTGAACGACTTCTCATTACTCGCCCTCCTTCATTACTTTCAACAACTCACGGAGGCTTTCAACGCCGGACATCTCTCCGCTTTTTACTTTCTCCTTGAGCTCATCGAGCTTCTTGATCTTGTCGAGGTAAGCATCCTTCTTATCATTAAGCGCTTTGAAACGCTTGGTGATTCCCAGTTCCTGGTTGTCACAGAGGATGACGCCCAATGCGATGCCGGCGAAAAGGTTCGTATTATTCTCCTTCTTGTCTTCATCATCAATCTCGTCGATATCACGAGTAAACTGGTTCTTGCCGTCGATAACCTTCTTAAGCTCATTGTACTCAGAAGGAGTCTTCGAGATGTCGAATGCTCTGTCAATAAGAGCCTGTTTGTCAATTACTACACTGACTAAAATTTTGTCTTTGTCCATAATTTACTAAACTTTCGGAAGTCCTTTTTCTTCCACTAAAATGTTATTTCTTAATCTTTTTAAAAACTTAATCGTCTTGATGTTCACACTAATGTTTTCGTGCATTTTATAGCCTTCGATGTTACGTAAAACTGGTCTTCCACCAGTACTGCCAGATATAAAGCACTCCCTTCCTTTCCATCGTACCATATCGTAGCGCTGAAAACGAGATTTACCTATTTTATGAGAAGCAATACATGATCTGCGCACACCTCCTCTTTTTGGATTGCAAACATGCAATGACCTTGTATGACGAGGAACGCAACGACACTTAAAGAAAGTTCTCGATCTCCTTGCGTGTACGTTCTTTGCTATACAAAAAGCATCAGCTGCATGAGTTTTTGCTATTCCATTCTCTATTCGCGTGTGCTTGGTTACATAACCATAGGTCAGGTGAACGTTTCCAAACTCCAACTTCGCTCTATCATAGACAGCCAAGCGCATGATGTTCATAACCGCGGCATCACGCAAGGAACTTCCACGCTTGATTTTCAAAGCAAACTCACCACGATGGTAAGCCTTATGGCAGGTCTCGCAAAGCGTTACGAGGTTACTTGGCGAATTGCCGCCGGTCTTTCTACTCTCCAAGTGATGAACATTCAGAATAGGGTCTTTGCTCTTACCCTTGCAATGAACACATCTATGCCCATCCCTGGTCAAAACATACTCCCTAACATTCCAAAATCCCATTTGTTCTCCTTGCTGATAGTCCTCACCATTGATGTCTGGGTTCTTGATTTTCTGAGCATCGAACTGAGCGACCTCGATTGTAGTCTTAGCTATCGGTAACAAGTCGCGAACCAATCGGATAACCTTCAGGTGACTCTTGACCTTTTGCTCAACACTGGGAGCTATCCAACCATCTTTCTTCTTCCTGTTATTAAAACGAGCCTTACGGTAGCGTGTCTTGCGGTTTCGTCTATTCCGTCTCAACTCCCTGCGTGTAGAAAGCAATTTCACAATATCACTTCTTAACTCAACTTGCGCCGCAAACAGCTCTTTTTTCTCGGAGCTTGCCGAAACGCCAATGTGCTTCGAACCTGCATCAATACCAAGGCTCACTTCCTGCGTATATGTAGTACTATCGTAATCCAACTGTACTACAAACGGAACACGACTGACTAGATGAGCCTTTCCGTGACGAAGAAGATAACCAATTCTTCCTCTACGTTCACTTGGCATTATCACCTTTCCGTCTTTGCTTTTTACGTAAATCATATTACATTAATTAAATTAATAAATCTCCCACCGAAGTGGGGTTGTGCGCCCATCGCCAATGTTATAGAATGGTTTCTTGCCGACAACACCGCAAGTTTCCTCGCTTTTAATCATCGACCGCAGTGGTCAGAACTTGGACGGACATTCTGACGTGCCTATACATTCATTCCTAACGTAGCTCCCTAATTCTATTCGGGGCTTAGGCTAATCCGCTTCGGACGATTGAATAGATAATCGTTGTAGCCTAATCAAAGGCTTCCGAAACTTGAAATTTAGAATTAAACTAACTAATCTTCCTTGTCAAGCCCGAGTGCGTGTGCAGCCATTCCAACGACTGCAAACATCAGCACTGTGAATATTAGGCATTTTACTAGTATCATCATTATTGAATCTCCTCTTACCCTATGCCTAAGAGCAAGATGACGGCAGAGATTCTAATCTCCACCGCCATCACAGCCAAAAGCAACAAAATAAACTATATAACAATAAAACACTTATACCTTATTATATAATGGTGCAGTCAGACGGTGGATAATCAACAATTTTCCACTCATTCTTCTTTACCTTAATAGCCTTACGGAATATCACGACAGACTCGCCGTTGTGACGTTTTCTGTTGTGGGCAATAAGTCTTGCCATAACAGCCTTAGTCGTTATCGAGAACTCTCTGAGCTTTGATGTGTAGAGGCTCTTGACATCGCATATCACAATCTTCTCGCCTTCCCGGTAAACGAAGTCGGCAGTATAGTTATGCCCGTAAAGCAGTGACCTTCTCTCATACTTGACCTTTGTCTTAAGCTGCTTCGGTCTAAGTATCCATACCGGTTTGATGGCCGTGATGGTTACCTGCCTGTGGATGCAGCTTATGCCAGGATCATCGAGGATGGTCTGCAAGTACAGATACTCTTCCCTTGAATCGTATTCGTTTCCGTCGGGAGCATTATACTTCTTCGACCCTACTCGTCCCATGCTGCTCCTGCCTCCTTTCCGGGATTCTTCAGAAGCTTCTGGAACGCCTCGGCTCCAAACCTCTGCCATTTGCCACTATTGAACTGCACAAGGTATTCTCCCTTTCGTAGTTCTGGCTTTCCGTCCGTGTAGCCAGGAAGCAGCTTGACAACGATATTGCCATCATGCCACTGCTCGACACGTTCGACGCATTCCTGCTTAAGGAGTTCGTTAACCGTCTCCTTGCGTACTCTTATAGTCTTTTTTACTTTCATCTACAGAAACCTCTCCGGTTAGCCCACCACGCAAGGCAGGAGAGGTGATATGCGTGGTAACGATATGAATACATTAACTAACACAGCCTACGTCAAGAATCGGGAGGAGGATGACTTAACAACCTCGCTCCCTTCTTCTATAACCAATAAAAAAATTAAAAAACGTTTGGCAAACACATTGAGCTACATGCAGGACTCGAACCTGCGACCCCTTGGGTACAAATCAAGTGCTCTGGCCAACTGAGCTAATGTAGCGAATACCTCCTACTTTCACAAGCAAGAGGAAAATCTAAGAATGTTTTCATTTTCATCTAATCATCATAATGGAATACTCTGAACGCTTTCAGAGAAAGCATAAAATAAATATAAAAATTTACCTACCTGTGAAGCCCAGGGGAGATTCAAACTCCCAACCTCGCGGATACCACGGCTCTATTCAGTTGAGCTACTGGGCTTACCATTTCAACCAATTAAATTTCACGAAAAACGAAAAGAGCTTATAGGGGTGGAGGATGGACTCGCACCATCGACCTCCTGCATTTATAACAGGCGCTCTTACTACTGAGCTACTCCACTTGATTAGAACGAATATAATCTATTACACGAAAGCTCTTTTAAAAGCAGCCTACCCTCACGGGCGGACTGCCTACATGTATCAATCTTTTGCACCTATTTTAATTAAAGAAAACTGTAGATGCAGGTGCAGAACTCGAATCTGCGACCTTTGGCTCATGAGGCCAACGAGCTACCAACTGCTCCAACCTGCGATATGGCAACCTATTCTCACGAACCGGCTGCAAAGAAAACAATTCAATAAAGTCATTTATATCAAAATAAATGAAACGAAACAAGTAATCATTTGGAGGTAATGGAGGACTCGAACCTCCATCTCACGACGATAAGAACGGTATCATCTAGTTGTCGCTGTGCTTCCAATTACACCAATCACCTCTTTGTCTTTTATATAGTGCGAATATGATTAAAGTCATTCACATTGGATTTTCAGAGCTTTTCCTGCTCACCAGACTGAACATTTTCACCAGTGCTTGCATCGACGATTCTTCATTCCGATGTAGTTCGTCTGCCTACTTGATCAGATTAGCTGGGTTTTTCGTATTGCGTGCGTCCTTTCACCAGAGTCACGGCGCTCACTGCGCTATCCAGTTACTTCTTTTTCCACGCCACTTTTTAACCGATGTGTCAAAGAACTACTTCTCTGGTCCTTTCCGAACCTCTCCCGGTGCAAGATTGTCGCTGCCCTAAAACGACCTACTTTATAAGGTAAGGACTTACCTTTGCACCGTTCGAGATACATACGAAACGGAATTAAAGAGAGTGTGGACGAAAAGGGATTCGAACCCTTGACCCTCGGTTTAGGAAACCGATGCTCTATCCAACTGAGCTACTCATCCAAAATGGGGCGCAAACGATATGGGTAAAATCCGCCCCATCACTCATCGCTATGAGTTATCAACATAAAACTAACCTATCACCCTCACGGGCCACGGCATAAAGCATGAATAACTAAAACTTACTATTATTAACTAACAACCTTATTCTTCTCTATCATCTTGCGGACATCAGCACACCTTGTGTCCTTCGATGAGCTCATCTATATCGGACTTTTTGAAGAATGCGGTGTTGCCTATCATATAATGATGAATCTGACCGCTCTTTCTCAAGTCGTGTATGTAACCTGTACTCATGCCGATATACTCGGCGAACTCTTTTGTCGAGAGCCATATCTTTTCGACAGGCTCTACTGAAACTTTCTTGCGAGGCATAGGCTTAATCTGTATATTCTTTACGCAATAAACTAGCAGCTTTTGCTAACTTCTCAATCAGAGAAAGAGTATCCTTGCAGCTAAGTATTATCGACGTTCCGTCAAGTTCCTCTTCTTCCCCACTATCATATATAGTAACACAAACGAGATCTTCTGCAATCTTCGTAGGATTTTTATTATCATCAGCAGAAAAAGAAGTTACAGTCTGAACTTGATATTCTGTTCCATCAAACCTGGAAGCGTCTCTTTCAAGATATTTCTCGCAATGGTTTTCCTTGATGAACTTATCATTAATTTCTTCTTGTGTCATAACCTTACTTTTTAAACTCTAATAAATTTTCACCTCTTCGTTCATAAAGCAATCTAAACGCCTCTTTTCCTTCCGGTGTTATCAGCGTCTGGTTGCCTGCCCATTTGCTATATTTCCCTTTCGTGTCGTTTATATGGAAATATGTATGAGCATACTTGGCGTAAGGAACGAGCTTGTTCTTCTGGTCTCGATAAATAAACTTATCTCTTATCAGCCAATCTATAAAGGTCTTCCGCTTTATGTTTAGCTGATGCGCCACCTTCGTAAAGTTCGTAAGAAGATTTCTTGCCACCAAATCGTCGAAATATTCTCCCTTCGGAGCGAGATGCTGATTTTCTTCTTTCAGTTCTTTGTTATGAGCTTCCAGAGCAAGATTCTTCTCGTATTGATCAGCCCACGCTCTCGCTGCTTCAGCAGGGTTGGAAAAATTCGGCATCACAAGTAAGCCTTGCTTCAACTTTTCCTCGCAAGCAATAAAGTACTTTCTTGCAATTCTTCCCTTTTCGTTGTTCTCGACCATGGATAACTCTTTCGCCATGTCGATTGAAAGGGCATACTCTTTGCGAACTGTCGCACCATTGTCTCGTTTGACAATATTGTCAAATGAGGAATAGTCTTGATTCTCAACGAATCCGTATTGCTCAATACGCTGCTTAATCCAAGTAGCGAACTCACGCTTATTGCCCAAGAACTGATGGAGCTCTCTTGCGTTAACAGCCTTACGGCCATCCTTCTCTTCGATTTTTATAATTTCCTCCATACTTTAATCTTTTAAAGTTTACTACTCAACTGGAACAGCCTCGATGACCAGTGTCTTGTTTTCGAAGTTAGCCTTCGTCTTGTATCTCGCCACACCTTCAGGCGGTTCAGTCTTACCTAGCAGCCAAGCATACTGTCGAGCCGACATGATAGCTTTGGCGTTATCGAGTACAAACACCTCGATTTTTCCAGGCTTTATGCCTAAAATGTCTGCCTTTGTCAACTTTTTCATATTGCTTTATTTAATATTAACTATAAATATTTGGAGGATTCGCAGAAAAGTCGTATATTTGCAGTGCTAATGTAAGATACGGCATTTTCGGTCGCTTCGGCCTCCGTTTGTGTCAGTGTTGTTTTATTGCTTTAACTGAATCACGAGTGCAAAGATACAACAAAAAGGCGAACAAAACAAATCTTTTTGGTAAAAAGTTCGCCTTTGTCGTACACTTTAACACTTTTGTCAGTTTTAGTTATACATGTGAAATTATAAACATAAAACTATGAGCGGAGTTATTGAAAGAGTATCAGAACTTATTAATGAATTAGGTTTAACACCGAACTCCTTTTCCAAAAAAGTCGGTCTCGGTTCATCTAACCTAAGCCGAAAACTGAAAGGAAGTACGCCTTTTACACCAAAAGACTTCGTTAAGATATGCGAGTCGATAGGCGTAAACAGGGAATGGCTCGAAACAGGAGAGGGTGAAAAACGTACTTATTCTCTTGGGCACGACAAGAGTACACTAAGCATGGCCATAGATAAGGCCTTCGCTCAGTGCGCACACGGGAATGACGCAAAGCCTTTCTACGACGTAGACTTTGCATTGGGTTTTAGTGAGATGTATAACGACTCTCCCAACGTGCCTATGAAGTACATCTCAGTGCCAGGTTACGAGAAGACTGATTTCTGGTGTCGAACATCAGGTGACAGCATGAAGCCTCTTATAAGTAACGGAGACATTATAGCTCTGAAGCAGGTTCTTGATTGGAAGGAGTTCTTGCCGATGAACGAGGTATACGCAATCATGACAACAAACGACCTCAGGACAGTGAAGATCATCCGCAAGGGTTCGGATGATTTCCACTTCACTCTTCACGCATACAACGAGGAGTACGAGGATCAGGAGATACCAAAGGAGGCTATAACGAAAGTGTTCAAGGTTCTTGGGTCATTAAAGGCAATATAATTAATTATAAATGTTGATATTATGAAGAGAATATTAATCATATTAACAGCAGCATTATTCTCCAGTGCTTCTTATTCGCAAGTAGTAATGGGAAGAGACATATGCACAACCAGCAAGAAATACGCAGCTTTCCTTGCGACAAGGGGATACAAACCTTACGAAACGGTTTCTGGAGTAAAAAAGTTCAAGGTAAAATTTGCGGGTTTTACTAACGTAAGAGAAGAAGTGCATTACGACACTAGTAACGACTCTATCACGCAAGTAAAGTTCATTTTCGAAAATAGGACTCAAAGCGAACTGGAGGACGCATACTTCACACTTCTCAAGCAATACAAACAGAAGTACCCTGAAGGGGAAAACGGGGACATGAAATGGGAAGGAATTGATATGTATATGTGGCACTACAACCCATCCAAAGGCTCGAAGAGGTCCATATATCTAAGCATAGACAACATCAAGCATGAGATGCAGGTGCAATACTTCTCAAACTACGAAGAGAAAGAAAACAAGAAAATAGAAATAAGTAGTGATATATGAAAACAGCTAAAGAAATCCTTGACGGAAAAATCTACAATAGATTCGATCTAGCAAGAGCTTGCGAAGATGTAGCGCGCTTTTTCGAAGAATCGGAAGCGAGTTCCAAGTTAATAATCAGCGGGAAACAATTTGATGACATAAGACCAGACGCAGACTTCTACGGATACTTTATGTACCAAGGTGACGAGGCCGTAAACGAACTTGTAAACTCTAGAATAGCAACAGAAAAGATGGGGTATATCGGCTTAGGCTTTGCCTTAATAGAAACAGAAAGCTCTTGCGTCAGAAAACTTGTTGATGAGCTTAGAAAGTATAAATTCTACGCAGAAAGAGTTTGCACAGGGATTTATGTTGTGACAATAATATAATTTTTGTGAGTAATATGTGAGTAAGTAACCGGCGACTACACCAAATACTATCAGTACTAGAGACTTACCGAGATACACGAGAGTCTTCCCAAGCCTGTGAGGCGGGTTCGACTCCCGTATCTCGCTCAAATACTGATAATCAGCCACTTACATCATTTTTCACCATTAAAAACATAGTAAAATCCATCATTTTCACCCACAAAATAGGTACAAAAACGTGCATAATGTACGCCAATGTGAGTAGTTTTGTGAGTAATATGTGAGTAAAATTGAGTTGTGAGTAAAATTGTGAGTAAAATCTGTGAGTAAGTATGAATAGCATCAAGACATACGTTGAAGGAAAGTCTCTCAAGGTTTTCTTCATCATCAGTTATCAGGGAAAGAGATTCCAGGTCTATACCGGTATCACGAGTACCGTCAAGTTCAGCGGGATGATCTTCCCGAAGAGTGTTCCGAACGCAAGAGCCAAGACGGCGATGCTTGCAAGGCTGTTTGCGTCCGTGGAGGAATATATCTATATGAACGGCGAACTTCCGGCAGCAAGGATGAAGGACGAAATCAAAGCCATCATCAACGGAAGGGCTGCATCTGTAGAGAAGAATATCCTCTACTACATAGATGAGTTCATCAAGACTAAGGCTAAGGATAGCACCAAGGAGATATTTCTAAGAACAAGGAAGAGGATTGAATCCTTCGATGAACATGCCGACTTCGACAGCATCGACAGGGACTGGCTTGAAAGATTCCAGGCACATGAACTCCTGAAGGGCCGCATGAGCGGAGGAATCGCCATCGACCTCAGAAACATACGTACGGTGTTCAACTGGGCCATAGACAACGAGATTACCACCAAATATCCTTTCCGTAAGTTCTCCATCAAGACCGAGCGTCAGCAGTACCTGTATCTGAGTGCCGATGAGATGAGGGAGTATCGTGATTTTCCGGTAGAGCCTTTCATGGAGAAGTACCGTGACTTGTTTATGCTCGGGTTCTATCTGATAGGCATCAACCTCTCCGACCTGCTCGAACTTCCTGCTGACTGCATCAAGAGAGGGCGCATTCAATACAAGCGCAACAAGACCGGCAGACTCTACGACATCAAGGTTGAGCCGGAAGCGATGGAAATCATCAAGAAGTATAAGGGAAAGAATCATCTTCTGTGTATCTTGGATGACGGAACGAAGGAATCAAGCTTCAGGAGAACGCTAGGAGATTACCTGAAGAGAATCGGACCTACCGAGATGAAGAAGAATAAGCGTGGAGCCTTGGTCAAGAAGGAAATCAAGCCGCTTCACAAGGATATAATATGGTACACTGCCAGAAGAAGCTGGGCCACCATAGCGGCGAGCATTGATATTCCGAAGGAAGTTATCGGCAAGGCTCTGGGCCATAGTGAGTGGGATAGCGACACGACTTCGCTCTATATTCAGTTCGACAATAAGAAGATAGACGAGGCGAACCGAAAAGTCATCGACTATCTGAACGGTTAACAAAGAAAATCCCCACGCCATCTGGAAATGACGTGGGGGTATATTAAAGATATTATTGTTTCCTCTCGTATAGTTTCTTAAGTTCAAAGTCAGCGATAGCGATTTTATTTGAAATATCGTGTATTTTCTCCTCCGTATCACCCATTGTTGCAATGAACTCTTTTGAGGTAATTTCTCGTTTTATAAAACTTACCTTTGCGTTCTCATATTTCCACTTTGCCCTCCAAAGGTCAATAACGAGGCTATACTTGGTAATAAATGCCTCCTTTCTGATATTGAGTTCTTTTTCGAACCATAATTCGGCTTGCGCCTTCGTCAGCTCCTTCTTCAGTTTCTCGTTGCAGCGAAGGGTGTAGCAGACTTCGGTAATTAGAAAGGTCATCACAAAGCATTGCGCAAACCACTTCCAGAATCCAATATAAGCCTCCGCTACAGTGAGGCAGCACCCGAAGACAATGCACACGACAAAGATGTCGATGCGGTCGAAAATCATTTTTAATCTTTCTTTCATAACTTCAGAAAATTAATTATCAACTAGAACAGATCCTTGATTCTTCGGAAGTCCTCACCATCTGGAACCGGGCAATCCTTCACCTTCCAGAGCGACAAGTCGATGTCCTTAGGGAGAAGAGCCTTCATGTCTGCGAAGAGGTTGAGACGGAGGGAGCATTCAGGATTGAAACCATAGTCGTTCCATCTGTATTTCTTATGTCTTAGCATCACATCGTTCATTTCAACGAACTTTTCCACATCGGGCTTGCTGTGGAGCGTGAGACAGATTCCGTCGAAGTCATAGCTGCGATTGCGGAGTGTCCTGTAATCAACCCATGCCGTATAGAGAAAAAGTCTTGGTGCTGGGATTCCGAGCGTACGGAATACGCTTCTGATTCCGTGAGCAAGCCACATTGTCTTTCCGCAGCAATCCGGCAGCAGTGGTTCTCCACCAGTGATGCTAATCTCGTCGTAGTCCAGTCTGTCAACTACCGGAATCTTCTCGAAGTCGAACTGGTTGTTGCAGCACATAGGGCACTTGTTGTGACACTTTGCAGTCACCAGCAATCTTAGTTTCTTGTTCATAATCTCAATATATTTATGCAAATGCGATTTTCGGTCACATTTCGTTTACAATCCGTGAATGTATTATTTTGTCTGTAATACCGATGGCAAGTATTTCTCAGAATACTTCTTTCTCAAATACTCTATTACCTGGTCATACGAGTGAAGAAATCCATCATTGATGAGCATAGCAACTTGGCGTTCCATACTGAACAACTCGTATTGCTTGGATTCTTCTCCGTGCTTGTTACGCATTTCGTGCTCGTGTTCATTAAAAACAACATAGTTTATTGCTTTTGCTATCTTGCACATAGCTGCTGGCATGAACTTCTTACTGACAATTTTACCGATAGCTGTACCAAGCTCTTTATATGCGTCGCCGGCATCATTTCTGTATTTCAGCATCTGGTCGTATACGAACTTGATAACCTGAACCTCGAATCGAGGATTAAGCCACATCGCAAACTTAACGAAGAGGATTGGATGCATCCAAGTTCCTCCGTTTTTTCCTCTCGCTTTTAAATACGCAGAATTTTGCGTATTAAGCTTTTCTTCTTCCATCA
>OIZP01000953.1_pt1 | contig 16168 bp, 12 predicted proteins | sample 1588531 | NCBI WGS metagenome assembly OIZP01 (sample SAMN03283283) | human gut metagenome | biome: human-associated habitat; material: feces | host: Homo sapiens | place: Peru | collected 2012 | reverse complement strand
AATCAACAGAATACGGAAATATCGAAATTTCATTAGATGCGATTGCCAATTTAGCAGGTGGTGCAATTACTGAATGTTACGGTATTGTAGGTATGGCAAGCCAGAAAACATTGAAGGATGGCTGGGCAGAATTATTGAAAAAGGAAAATTACGCTCGTGGTGTTGTTGTGACACAAGATGAAACGGGTTTGGTTTTAAATCTTTATATTATCGCATTGCAAGGAATTAAATTAAGCGAAGTTGTATATGAAGCACAAAAGCGCGTTAAATATGTATTGGAAAAGACTTTGGAAGTTAAATGTAACGCTGTAAACATTTATGTTCAAGGTGTACGTGCAGTTAAGTAGGGGTTAAAAAATGGAAAAAATCAATGGTGTATTATTTAAACAGATGCTAGAATCCGGCATGAATAATTTATCAAATCATTCAGCCGAAATTGATGCATTGAATGTTTTTCCTGTACCAGATGGTGATACTGGAACAAATATGCATTTAACTGTATCAAATGGTGTAAAGGAAGCTCTTAAAACAAATTCGGATTCTGTAAAAGATATTGCGAAAACGTTATCTCGTGGATTATTAATGGGAGCACGTGGTAACTCAGGTGTTATTACTTCACAGATTTTTAGAGGAATCTATCAAGCTGTTGAAGACTTAGATGATATGGATGCGTCACAATTGGCTCACGCTTTAGTGAATGGTAGTCGTGTTGCTTATCGTGCTGTTATGCGTCCAGTAGAAGGAACGATTTTAACAGTAGTTCGTGAAGCTGCAGACTATACATATGCATATACTACTACAGAAGAAGTAACAGACTGCATGGACGTGATGAAAAAGATGGTGGATGAAGCCAATGCTTCTTTACAAAGAACACCTGAATTATTACCAGTACTTGCAGAAGTAGGTGTAGTTGATAGTGGTGGAAAAGGACTTTGTGTAATCTTAGAAGGTTTCCTTGCTGCTATGGAAGGCCAGCCAGTTCAACTTGAAGGTGCAAAAGCAGCTGGTGAGAGTGCTCAAACAAAAGTTGAAGGTGGAGAAGAAGAATATGGTTTCTGTACAGAATTTATTTTGAAGCTATCTGAAAATGGTATTCGTCATTTCTCTGAAACAAGCTTTAAAGATGAATTAGCTACAATTGGTAATTCAATTGTTTGTGTACAAGATGAGGATTTAGTAAAAGTTCATGTTCATACATTAGAACCATTTACAGCTATTAAAATGGGACGTCGTCAGGGTCGTTTTATTAAATTAAAAGTTGAAAATATGCAAGAACAGCATGACAACATTATTGAAAAAGAAGAAGAGGAAAAAATGGCAGAACACAAAAAATATGCCATTATTACCGTAGCTCCTGGTGATGGAATCAAGAAGATGTTTACAGAACTTAGAGCTGATATTGTTGTCGGTGGTGGACAAACAATGAATCCTAGTACAGAAGATTTTGTTTCAGCCGTTGAAAAGTTGAATGCAGATCATATCTTCATTTTGCCGAACAACTCAAATATTGTTTTAGCTGCAAGTCAGGCTGCACAAGTATGTTCGGATCAAGATATTCATGTACTTCCAAGTAAAACAATTCCACAAGGATTAAGTGCTTGTGTTATGTTTAATCCAGATGTTGAATTAGAAGATAACTTAGCTGAAATGAATGAGGCTATTGAAAATGTTAAATCTGGTGAAGTGACTTATGCGATTAAAGATACAACATATGATGGTCTTGAAATTAAAAAAGATGAATATATGGGTATTTTTGGAAAGGATATTTGTGTATCTTGTCCAGATTGCATGGAAGCAACAAAAAAATTGTTGGATAAAATGCTAGATGAAGACAGTGAACTTGTTACTTTGATTTATGGAGATACAGCTACTGAAGAGCAGGCTGAAGAAATTGCTGCTTATATCGAAGATAACAGTGATGCAGAAGTTGAAATCCATGAAGGAAATCAACCGGTTTACTCATTTATTATTGGTGTTGAATAGTAAAATAATGAATCCATCAGATTGTGTTCTGATGGATTTTTTTACGCAATAAATTTGGAAGGGTTAGGTGAATCTGCTTTTCAAGAATTTAAGGGAGCGGCATATACCCAAAACGGTTTATAGCTAATATTTGGTTGTTCGGGTTCTTTTTTAAACCATATTAACGCTTTATCATTCTTGACGATTTCAAAATCAATGCTTTTTCTAAAAACAGCATGCATCTGTTTATGCATTATTTTAAGTAAGATCGCTATTAAATGCTTTTATGACAAGCGTACTATACTGAATATATATTTAAATGCAAAACAAGAGAGTGAGTCTAACATGGATTTCTAGTTATTCTGAAATGGTAAATACAATGTGTTTATGAGATAGTGTATTCTTAATTGACAAAAGAAAAGACCGCATGATGCGGTCTTGATTGTTTTATGCGTTTTGTTCTTGTTCTTGAAGTTTTGCCTTTTCAACAGGTTGAACTAATTTCTTTCCAGAACCAATGAAGATCATCAATCCTAATGCCATTAATAGAATAGCAAAGAATAATTGTAGTCCGTCTGTCATAAATGCAAATCCACCAGTTACGAATAACTTTAAGCAGATGTTGTATACTGACATTCCTAAGCTTGTCATTGTTACAACTAACATCATAACCATAGGTACATATAACATGTATCCTTTACGTCCTGTAACTTTTAAGAATACAGATAATGAAACTAATACCATTGCAGCAAGTAATTGGTTAGCACTACCGAATAATGGCCAGATATTTAAGTATCCACCTAAGCTTAATAGGTAACCACCAGCTAATGTGATTAAAGTAGCAACGTATTTGTTTGTTAAGAAAGCGACAACACTGTTTGTTTCAGCTTTTTCATTTACTTCAAATAATTCTTGGAATGATAAACGTCCAATTCTAGCAACGGCGTCTAATGATGTTAATGCTAGAGCAGAAACGAACATTGTCATAATGCATAGGCCCCATTCTTGAGGGAATCCAAATTGTGAAATCAATCCAGTAACACCTACTGAGAATTTGATGAATGGTGTTGCAGTATCGGCAAATGCCATAGAAGATAATGTTTCATTCAATACGCCTTTGCTAGCTAAACTAGTTAAAGATCCAACAACAACGATTACAAGTACAGCAAGTAATGATTCAAGTAACATACTTCCGTATCCAACTTGTAACATATCACTTTCGTTACGGATTTGTTTAGAACTTGTTTCACTAGATACAAGTGAGTGGAATCCACTAACAGCACCACAAGCTACAGTAACGAATAATGTTGGGAAGATATAGCTTCCAGTTGCAGATTTAAATCCTGTAAATGCAGGAGATGTGATTGTTGGATTTGATACGAATACACCAACTACAGCAGCAACGATCATTCCGATGAATAAGAACGTAGTCAAATAGTCACGTGGTTGTTTTAATACCCAGATAGGTGTAACACTTGCGAAGAAGATATAAACGAATACTAGATATACCCATGTTTGTTTAGTGAAGTAAACTGGGAATGCGATTCCTAATGCTAGCATCGCAACGATTAATGCGATACCAAGTACAGCTTGTTTCCACCCAGAAAGACCTGTTTTCTTTAAGAAGAAACCAAATGCGATTGCAACAAATACGTATAGAATCGTAATTGAACTTGCAGCTCCACTAGGTAATGATTGTGTACCAGCCGCATTATATCCATTTAATGATCCTGCAACCATGTCGGCAAATGCAGCAATTACTAATAAAGTGAATAACCAGCAGAACAAGAAGAATAATTTACGTCCTGTTTTACCAATATAAGTTTCAATAATTTGTCCCATAGATTTACCATGAGATTTAACAGATGCGTATAGAGCACCAAAGTCTTGTACGGCTCCAAAGAAGATGCCTCCGACCATTACCCATAGAAAAGCAGGTAACCATCCAAATACCATCGCAAGTACTGGACCTGTTACTGGACCGGCTCCGGCAATTGAAGAGAATTGGTGTCCAAATACTTCCCATTTGTTACTTGGAACATAATCAACTCCGTCTTCCTTTTCATATGCAGGTGTCTTAGCTTTTGGATCGATTCCCCATGTTTTAACTAAATAGCGTCCATAAACTAAGTAGGCTGTTAGCAATAATGCAGCAGCAATAGCTAATAATAATAGACCATTCATAATAACTTTCCTCCCTTAAAACTTTCTATTCAAATATTCAAATAATAAAAAAAGACCTCGTCTATCTAAGACGAAATCTAATATTATTCCGTGGTACCACTTAGTTTGCAACATCTTTGTTGCCACTTAGAACTTCTTAACGCGAAGGACGAATCATTTTACTATTATTTCAAATGATTAGCTCACAAGGGATAGCTCTAAGGACCATCGTTATCATTTCACCAAATTTGATACTCTCTTAACCAGGTTTGCTTAAAGTCATGTCTTGTTCACAGCTTTGAATATTTGTGGTTGTATAATATACCATCTTGAAAAACATGTCAACACAAAATGTAATAAAATGTAAATCGATTTTCATTAATTTACATAAATTACAATTGTCATTTGATTGTTAACGTGTGAACGTCTGTGCTATAATGTAAAGACGTTGTTGGAGGGGACGGGAGTTTAACACTTGCTCATAGCCAAAATAGCCAAATGTCGTTTATGTACGGCTTTTTTTTCGTCAAATTTTTATTTTTCACTGTTGTATGTGTTGTAATTGTGATATAATAGTTGTGAAGGATGGCTGCTTCTATGAAACTGTATTATGATAAACGACTTAAAGATCCTACTTACTATATTCAGCAGGGATTTAGAAATGGTAAAAAAACGACAACCAAAAACATCAAAAGATTAGGTAAACATTCCGAACTTCTTCTTATTACGGATGATCCTTTGGAATACGCCAAAAACGAAGTAAAAAAAATGAATGAGGAATATCGTTCTGGCAGATCTGAATTCATTGTTACTATGGACTTTAATGAAAGAATCCCGTCTACAGATTCCCCTTGTTCGAATTCTACTAGTTTGAACATTGGATATCTGTATCTTAAGGATATCTATGCCAAATTGAATCTGTCTGATTTTTTTAAATCAGTTTCTTCTGACCGAAAGATCACCTACGACTGTAATAAAATCTGTCAGTTTCTTACCTATGCAAGGATTCTGGATCCTGCCAGTAAATATGGAACATACGATAAACTTGATACATACTATGAGAAGCCTCAGGTTGAATACCAACATATGATTCGTTTCTTGGATATTCTAGACAGAAACAGTGACAAATATTTAAAACATCTTTTTGACAATTCCGAAAACATCGTTAAACGAGATACTTCAGTTATGTATTATGACTGTACAAACTATTTCTTCGAAACAGAAAAGCCTGATGAGGAGATCGTTGACGAAGTTACTGGAGAAATTATCCTTGGACTTCGGCAGTTCGGAATCAGTAAGGAAAACAAGACATCTCCTATTGTTGAAATGGGGCTTATCATGGACAGCCGTGGAATCCCTATTTCTATGTGTATTCATCCAGGAAACACAAATGAACAGCTTACTGCCGTTCCACTTGAAAAAGAAGTGATAAGAATGACCGGAAACAAAAAGTTCATATATTGTGCGGATGCAGGACTTGGATCCTACAATATCCGTAAATTCAATGATATGGGTGGTAGAGCCTATATCGTTACACAGTCAGTAAAAAAACTTGGACAAGAGATCAAAGATATCGTATTCAACGATTCAAACTACCGTCTATTGTCAAATGACGATGCAATCACATTGAAAGAAATGCGAACATTTAATAAAAAAGACGCAAACAATCTAAGTCTATACAATGATTTTGCCTATAAAGTGATTCCCGCCAACACGGCCATGGATACAGGACTTTATGAAGAAAAAGTATACAAGAACGGTCGAACAAAAAAAGTAAAAGCCAAAGGAACATTACATCAATATATCATTGTCACTTTCTCTAGAAAGATGATGGAATACCAAAGGACTATCCGCGAAAGACAGCTTGAACGTGCTAAAAAGTTATTAAGACTTAAAGATCCTGAAAAGATAAAAAAAGGACCCAACGATATACGTCGATTCCTTAAGAACACATCATCTGATACAGCTAATTATGTGTTGGATATGGATAAAATCCATGAAGAAGAAAAATACGATGGATTCTATGCCGTCGCAACAAACCTTGACGATTCAGCCAAAGACATCCTAGCAGTAGCTCAAAATAGATACAAAATCGAAGACTGTTTTAGAATCATGAAGACTAATTTCGATGCAAGACCAGTATTCTTGAGAAAGCCAGAAAGAATACGTGCACATTTCTTGATCTGCTACACTGCACTACTTATATACAGGCTTATGGAGTGCAAGTTGGATGACAACTTAACTCATGTAACAACATCAAACCTAATAAAAACATTACGAAATATGAATGTAGTAAATATGGATGACATGTACTACAAATCCATCTATAGTGGAAGTCAGGCATTAGATGCATTAGAAAGATGTTTCGAGTTACAACTAAACAGAAAGTACTATAGACCAAGTGATTTAAACAAAATAGTAAAAAAATTTTCAAAATAGAAATCACATACAACATTTCAAAAAAAACGAAAGTGCTAGATTAAACCTTGAATAAAGGCTTTCTAGCACTTTTTACTTTTTCAACTGTCAAACTCGGGATATACCATCTTGAAAAACATGTCAACACAAAATGTAATAAAATGTAAATCGATTTTCATTAATTTACATAAATTACAATTGTCATTTGATTGTTAACGTGTGAACGTCTGTGCTATAATGTAAAGACGTTGTTGGAGGGGAATTCATGATTTATATAACTGGCGACATTCATAGAGAACAAGATATTCATAAAATCAATCCTAGAGAGTTTACTATTGGCGATACTTTAACGGAAAATGATTATGTTATTATTTGTGGTGATTTTGGTTGTGTCTGGGATGGAAGTACAGGAGATAACTTTTGGTTGAAATGGTTAGATTCGCTTCCTTGGAATACTTTATTTATTGATGGGAATCATGAAAACTTTGATGTCTTAAATACATATCCTATAGAAGAATATAAGGGTGGTAAAGTTCATCGTATTCGTTCTAAAGTATTTCATTTGATGCGTGGTGAAGTTTTTGATATAGATGGTTATAAATTCTTTACAATGGGCGGAGGATTTTCGCATGATGTATGTTATCGTACAGAACATAAAAATTGGTGGAAAGATGAGATTTGTACGATAGAAGAGGCAAAACACGCATTTGAAACATTGGAAAAAAATGAATGGAAAGTAGATTATATTTTATCGCATGACATATATTCATCTCATCCATTGGCTCATAAATATGAAATAGATATGAGTTTATATGGAGATAATTATTATGATTTACATGATTGTTTAGAAACGATTGAAAAGAAAACGGAATATAAAATGTGGTTTAGTGGACATTATCATGATGATTTAATTCACTATTCAGATTCACAAAAACCTTGTTTGACTTTATTTGATAAAGTGATGTTGTTAGAAACTATTGATGAAGAAATGAAAAGCCTGACTAAAATTTAGTCAGGCTAATTTTATTAAAGGATATCTTGAAGATTATCTTCAATTGTTTGTTTTAATGTATCGAATGAGTGATCAAATCTTTGTTGATCATTTTCATTTAAGTGTAAACGAATAACTTGTTCTACACCATTTGAACCAACAACGCTTGGTGTTCCAATAAAGTATCCTTCTTTACCATATTCACCATTTTGATATGCACTAACTGGTAAGATAGCACGTTCATTATTTAAAATACAAGATACGATACGTTTTAATGCCAAACCGATTCCGTAGTAAGTAGCACGTTTTAATTCGATGATCTTATAAGCTTTGTCACGTACATCAATATAGATTTCTTGTAATTCACTTAAAGAAATATTATTTTCATCTAAGTATTCAAGTAAATTTTTGCATCCAATATATGAGTGGATCCAAGGAACGAAACTAGAATCACCATGTTCACCCATGATATAAGCATGGATGTTACTGTCAGCAAATCCTAATTTTTCACTTAATGCATGACGTAAACGAGCCGTGTCTAATACTGTACCTGAACCGATTACGTGGTTTTTAGGTAATCCACTTTCTTTCCAAGCTACATAAGTCATAATATCTACTGGGTTGTTTGCAACAACTAAGATACCATTAAAGTTATTTTCTTTTAAGGCTTGGCATACACCTTTTGTGATATTTGCATTGATTTTAACTAAATCCAAACGAGTTTGACCTGGCTTTTGAGCAGCTCCAGCTGTTAAGACAACAATATTTGTGTCCGTTGCATCTGCATAAGTTCCAGCTGTGATTTTCATCTTTGTATCTGCATATACAAGACCATCACTAAGATCCATTTGTTCTCCTCTTGCTTTGTCTTCATTCACATCAACTAAAACAAGTTCATCAATACCTTTTTCAGAAAGCATTGAATAGGCAAAACTCATGCCGACAAATCCAGTACCAACAAGCATGATTTTTCTTTTTTTGATTTTTTCAGACATAACTTCATTCTCCTTCTTATATCTACACGTATATTATAGGTTAGTTTAAACTAAAAAGCCAGTGAATCACTGGCTTAATTTGCTTGGGTTTGTGCTTGTAAGACAATTTCAACTTCGATTTCTTTAGAATCTCTATCAACGACCATCTTGACGTTGTCTCCAATTTTATGCTTTTTTAATATAGCTTTTACATCACTTGTTGATTGAATCTTTTCTCCATCAAAACGGATAATGCGGTCATTTTGTTTTAATCCGGCTTTATCGGCAGCTCCATTCTTTACGATTTGCACGATATAACAGCCATCTTCATATTTAGAATTTTGCGTTTGGTTACTTGAAGTATAGTCATATAAACTAACATTCAAGGCTGGCCTAGAAGTTACACTTCCATTTTGCATAAGTTCTGTAATCACATCTTTGGCAGGTGTAATTGGAATCGCAAAGCCTAATCCTTCAATTCCTGTAGAACTTTCTTTTGCATTTACAATACCAATTAGATTGCCATCTGCATTAAATAATCCACCTCCAGAGTTTCCTGGATTAATGGCGGCATCTGTTTGTAGTAAAGTCATTGTTTCGTTATCGATTGTGATCTGTCTATCGGTTGCAGAAATAATACCTGTAGTAACTGTTCCCCCAAGTTCACCTAATGGATTTCCAATCGCAATGGCAGGATCTCCTACTTGTAAGATATCGCTATCACCTAATGTAGCGGCTAAAAGATTTTGAGCTTCGATTTTAATGACAGCTAAATCGGTTTGCGAATCTGTACCAATAATCGATGCATCGTATTCTGTGCCATCTGTTGTTGTGACTTTTAAGCTGGTTGAACCACTAACAACATGATTGTTTGTGACAATATATCCATCTTCACTAATGATGACTCCACTACCTGCACCTTGAGACACATATTGGCCGAAGATAGAGTTTCCACTAGAAACAGACTCCGTCGTGATTTCTACTACGCTATCCTTGCATTTTTCAACGATATCTGAAACATCTGCTACTTGAATGGTTCCAGAATTGGATTTATTAGTTTGTTGTTGAATGGTGACATTGGCGTTATTAGATAAATGACTTCCGGCATAACCAGCACCAAATCCGACAATACCAGATAACAAGATTATACCTGCAGTGGTTAGAATTTTATTTCGAACAGGAACATATGTTTTAGGTTTAAATTTTGGTGGTGTTTGCATGTTGATTCCTCCTTTTGCATGCTATATTCTGTAGTATACACCATTTATCATTAAATATATGCGTCAAATATACCTTTTTGTCTATACAAATTTGGGAATATTTGTATTCAGTGCTATAATAACGTTATAGAAAGCACGTTTAAGGGAGGTTTCATATGCCAATAAAAACGACAAAAAAAGTTACAAATAAAAAAGTAGTAAAAGAAGAAACAAAACCAGCTGTTGAAGCTAAAAAAGAAGAAGTAAAAACTGCAGAAGTAAAGAAAGCTACAAAACCAGCTGTTGAAGTTAAAAAAGAAGAAGTAAAATCTGCAGAAACAAAGAAAGCTCCTGCAAAAAAAGCTACAACAAAAAAAGATGCAAAACCAGCTGTTGAAGCTAAAAAAGAAGAAGTAAAACCTGCAGAAGTAAAGAAAGCTCCTGCAAAAAAAGCTACAACAAAAAAAGCTGCAAAGCCAGCAGTTGAAGCTAAAAAAGAAGAAGTAAAACCTGCAGAAACAAAGAAAGCTCCTGCAAAAAAAGCTACAACAAAGAAAGCTGCAAAACCAGCTGTTGAAGTTAAAAAAGAAGAAGTAAAACCTGCAGAAACAAAGAAAGCTCCTGCAAAGAAAGCTACAAAGTCAGCAGTTAAAGCTAAAAAAGAAGAAGTTAAACCTGCAGAAACAAAGAAAGCTACAACTAAAAAAACAACTACTAAAAAGGTAACGACTAAGAAAATGACTAAAGAAGAACAATATGCGAAGTTATCATTAGATACATGTCTTGATTTGGCAAAAGCTATGTCAATGAATGTAACTCGTGATTCTATTATTCAACAATTGATTTTAAATCCAGATGTAAAATCAGTTTCAAAAGATTTAGTGAATAAGTATCAATTAACAGGTAAATTTAATTTTGAAGAAGATGGATACGATGAAGGTTTAGTAGAAGTTTTAGTATCTAAAGTATATGAAACAGCAGATATTAAACCTGAAAAAGCTGAAGATCTACAAGCGGATGTTGATCATGCATTGAATTATAAATTTACAGATGATGTTGCGGATGGAGAAGAATACAAGGCTCAATTTGATACAATGCGTAAAGTATTGATGATTGCACAACACAAAGATATTCATGATTCAAAAAAATTAGATGAAGAAATTGGAATCGATGTTGAAAAATTCGTTGAAGAATTCATGGATCTTGCGTATAGCGTTTTAAAAACATGGAAATATGAAGATGTAGATTATTATGAACACTTTATTTATGCCGTATTATCACAATTAGAAGATCTACATGATACATATAGAAATCGTATTATGATGGATGTAGCTGATCTATATATCTTACATGGAGATTATGGATTAGGTGATGCAGATTATGGTTATATCTTAAGAGAAAACCAAATTAAAGATTATATCTACTATCGTTATGCTTCTATTTATGAAGGTGTGGATAAAGACAAGGCGAAACAAATCGCAAACCAAGCTTTACAATTTGTAGATGATCGTTTTACATATTATCCAAATATTATTGCAGTTTTAGAAGGTTAATGTGAATTCTGCTTGATTTTTAAAGGTGTTTTGCATATGATATATTTTGCGAATACTTTTAATCAAGGAGGATACAATGGCAGCTTCAAAAATTCCTGTGTGGATTAAACAATGCCTTGATCAATATGGTAACTGTGCGTGTGGACGTGCTATTACTAAAAAAATTGGTAAGGAGAATCTTTTACAAATTCTTGAAAATGAAGGATACCCATGTGAATTGGAAATCTTGAGTGATCAAAAAGACAAAAGTGCATATCCAAAAGATGGAACATATATTTTAACATTAAAAAATCGTCAATCTCTAATGGTTGACGAAGATGAAGACGAAGAGTAAATACTTCGTCTTTTATATTATAAATTTTTAATAATTTCGTCCGTGAATGCATCTGTAGAAGCACTTCCGCCAAGATCAAAAGTTAATACCTTTCTTTCTTCAAATGTTTTGTTTAATGCATTTCGAATTTTTGTGGCAACACTTTTCTGATGAAGATCCTCTAACATCATACAAGCCGATAATAATAAAGCGCTCGGATTTGCAATATGTTTTCCTGCAATATCTGGAGCACTACCATGCACAGCTTCATACATGGCATACTCATCGCCTTTATTGCAACTTGGAAGTAAACCTAATCCGCCAATTAAACCACTGGTTAAATCAGAAACAATATCTCCATAAAGATTTGGCATAACCATAACATCAAATTGTTCGGGATGCATCACAAGCTGCATGCAAGTGTTATCCACAATTAAGGAATTGGATTCGATTTGAGGATATTCTTTGGCAATATCTTCAAAAATATGAAGAAACAAGCCATCGCTCATTTTCAAAATATTAGCCTTATGCACACAAGTTAATTTTTTACGATTATTCTTAACACAATATTCAAAAGCAGCTCTAATAATTCTTGTACTTGCTTTTTTTGTGATGATCTTATAGGCATAAACTGTATTTTCATCAATCTGCTCTTCTTTACCAACATATAGATCTTCTGTGTTTTCTCTAAAAGTTACGATATCTACATTGTCAAATCTTGTAGGAATACAAGGATTGGATTTAGCAGGACGAATATTTGCCCATAAATCATATTTGTTTCGCAATGTAACATTTAAAGAACGAAATCCTTTACCAACCGGCGTTGTGATAGGTGATTTTAATAAAATTTTGTTCTTTTCATAAGATTCAAAAGCTTTTTCAGGAATATATTCCCCAGTTTCCTCATATACTTTTGCCCCTACATTAAACACTTCATATTCAAGCTTTGCGTTTGCGGCATTTAAAACTTTAATGACGGCATCCGTGATTTCTGGTCCGATTCCATCTCCTTTAAAAACTGTTATTGTTGTCATTTGATTTCCTCCATTTCTCCTACATAAACATTGGCAGGTCGAATTAATTTACGATTGGATTGACGATTTTCTAAATGATGACTTACCCAGCCAGCTGTTCGACTAATCGCGAATAATGGTGTAAATAGATCGGCTTCAATACCTAGTAATGAATACACATAGCCTGAGTAATAATCTACATTTGCGCAAACTTCGATACCTTTTCTTTCTTTCATTACCTCGATAGCAACCTTTTCGAAAGCATGAATACAATTATAAATCTCTTCCTGTCCTTTTGATTTAGCTAAAGCTTCACATTGCTCGTGAATTAATAGTGCACGTGGATCACTTTTAGTATAGATCGCATGACCAATACCATAAATAAGTCCACTGTGATCAAAAAAGTCTTTATCTAATATACGATTCGCAATTTTTTTAAGCGTAGCTTGATCGGTTGTAAATCCAACCTCATGAAATATGGCTTTAAACATGTTAGTTACCTTACAATTTGCTCCACCATGTTTAGGCCCTTTTAATGAACCAATGGCAGCCGAAATACAAGAGTAGATATCCGTTCCTGTACTGGATATTACGACATTGGCAAAAGTAGAATTGTTTCCACCACCATGATCGGCGTGGACCATTAATAAAGTATCCATGATTTTAGCCTCTTCAAATGTATATTGATCATTCCCTCTAGCCATGCATAGAATGTTTTCAGCTAAGCTTCTGTCTGGATAAGGATATGATTTAAATACTTTGTTACGTGCATATGAAAAAGTGAAAAGTGGAATACTCGCAAGAATTTTTAATCCTTTCATCATTCTTTCTTCAAGATCATCTGTATCTGCACTTGGATCTTTCGCATATAATTTTAATACTTCGATTTGAAGTGCATTCAATATGTTTGGTGTTTCATACTGTAAGTCAACAGGCCCCATTTTAAAATGGAGTAAGTAATCTTTAAAAATTTTTAATTGATCAGCATTTGGCAAGGTTCCAAAAATTAAAAGATAAGCCGTTTCTTCAAATCCACAGATTTTGTCTGAAGGTTGTTTGTTTACTAAATAATTGATTGGATAGCCCCTATAAATCAATTGACCATCAATGTTATATTTTTTTTCATGAATGATTTTATACCCAATAACATCACAAATTTTAGTTAATCCTACTTTAACTCCCGTACCATTGTCGTTTCTAAGCCCAGCTTTTACGCGATATCTAGAGTATAGGGAAGGATCAATAAAATTGCGTTCTTCATTATCTTGATAGATTTCTTTAAGTGTGTGCACCTTATGAAACCTCCTTTCATATGTTTCATATTATAACATAAACTTTCATTATGTTACATTTTTTGTTATAATTCGTTTTAGGAGGATATTGTCTATGCAAAATTTGACGTACAAGATTCTAGAAAAACATTTATTAAAAGGAAAATTAGAAGCAGGCCAACCTATCGAAATCAAAATGGATCAGACTTTAACACAAGATGCGACAGGGACTATGGCCTATATGCAGTTTGAAGCTATGGGAGTGAAAAAAGTAAAAACAGAATTATCTGTTAGCTATGTCGATCATAATACACTACAAAATGGATTTATGAACGCGGACGATCACGCATATCTTCAAAGTGTAGCTAGTAAATATGGTATTTATTTTTCAAAAGCAGGAAATGGAATTTGTCACCAAGTTCATTTGGAACGTTTTGCCAAACCACAAAAAACATTGATTGGATCCGACTCACATACACCGACATCATCGGCAATAGGATGTATTGCGATTGGTGCAGGAGGATTGGATGTTGCCAAGGCAATGGCTGGAATTGGCTATCGATTAACATGTCCTAAAGTTGTTGAAGTAAAATTAACAGGTACTCTAACGCATGGGGTTTCTAGTAAAGACATTATTTTAAAACTATTAGAATTATTGAGTGTAAAAGGAGGCGTTGGTAAAGTTTTTGAATACACTGGAGAAGGTGTCAAAAATTTGAGTGTTTACCAAAGAGCAACCATCACAAATATGGGAGCTGAACTTGGAGCTACTACATCTATTTTCCCAAGTGATGAGGTTACCCATGAATTCTTAAAACGTCAACAAAGAGAAGAAGATTATATTCCTTTAAGTGCAGACGAAGGTTGTCACTATGATGAAACTGTTGAAATTGATTTGAGCAAATTAGTACCATTAGCCGCATGTCCAAATTCACCAGATGCCGTTAAAAATGTATCTGAACTTTCTGGCATGAAAGTAGATCAAGTAGCGATTGGTTCTTGTACAAATTCAGGCTATGAAGATTTAATGAAGGCAGCCGCTATTTTAAAAGGTAAAAAGATTGCGCATAATGTAAGTCTAGTTGTTTCACCAGGATCAAGACAAGTACTTATGAAATTGATTGAAAATGGAACACTTTCAACCTTTGTATCGTGTGGAGCAAGAATTCTAGAATGTACTTGTGGGCCTTGTATTGGTATGGGACAAAGTCCAAAAAGTGATGCCGTAAGTTTACGTACATTTAACCGTAATTTTTATGGTCGAAGTGGAACACTAAGTGCCGGTATTTACTTAGTATCACCAGAAGTAGCTGCAGCAAGTGCAATTACAGGAGTTATTACGGATCCAACGACATTAGATTATGCAGATGAATTTGAAAAAGAACAAAGCTATATTGATGATTCATTGATTTATGCCCCAAGCAAGAATCCAGAAAATGTTGAAATTGTTCGAGGCCCCAACATTAAACCACTGCCTGTAAATACACCAATGGATCAAACAATTGATAAAAAAGTTGTCATCAAATTACCAGATAATATTACGACAGACCATATTGCACCAGCTGGAGCGAAGGTTTTACCTTATCGCTCAAATATTGAAAAACTATCTACATTCGTATTTGAAAACAATAAGCCGCATTTTGATGAAGTATGCAAAGAAAATAATGGAGGTATTATTGTAGCCGGCGAAAACTATGGTCAAGGATCAAGTAGAGAACATGCAGCACTTGCACCAATGTATTTAGGTATAAAAGCTGTTTTGGCTAAATCTTTTGCCCGTATTCACCTAGCTAATTTAGTCAATTTTGGCTTGTTGCCACTTGTATTTGATGATAAATCGGATTATGACAAAATTGATGAAATGGATGAATTGAAAATTGAAAATGTAGATTCACTTTATAATTCATTTGATTTAACGATTGAAAATGTGACAAAGAAAGAAACATATAAAGTGCATGCACCTATTAGTAAAGAAGATGTCGAAATTCTTATGGCAGGTGGAGCATTGAACTATATTCGTAATCAACAATAGGGACGTTTTTGAAAGACGTTCCTTTTCTTGTGGTATAATATCTAGGAAATTAGGTGAGAGAGTCAACTACCCGCCAATGAATTGGCAGGCTTGTAAAAGCCTAGGTTGACTAGCCTAAGTGCTTCGGGCACTACGTTAAGAGAGAATAAATAGTTACCCGTGGATGTAACACCTAGTCTGCGGCTCTAAGAAGATACATTAAAAAGTTCTGTAGGGTAGGAACTGTGTGTGTCTTATTGCAAACCTCTCATTAACATTGGCGAAGGTGTCATATACGGC
>OIZP01000952.1_pt1 | contig 16178 bp, 10 predicted proteins | sample 1588531 | NCBI WGS metagenome assembly OIZP01 (sample SAMN03283283) | human gut metagenome | biome: human-associated habitat; material: feces | host: Homo sapiens | place: Peru | collected 2012 | reverse complement strand
TCGCCTCGACCGCATAGGTCGCTTTCCGTTTAAATTCCGTGCGTAATCCGTACAGCAAGAATGCTCTTCCGATAACTCCGTGTAATCCGATGAAGAAAAAATGATGAGTAAATTAAAAAGAGGATGTGACATAAACTTATGACACACCCTCCAGCTTATGATGAATATGTATTAGATGGAAGAATTACTTCTTCTCTTCTACTGCCTTTCTGTAAGTCTCGTTCTTAACGATGAGAGTTCCTTCTTCGGTATCAACAGATACCATATCCTTTACTTCTGCATCGAGACCCTTGCGAATGAGGTTGATGTTGGCAGATGGACCCTGTGGCTTGACATCCATATCCCACTTGAAGTAGTCCTTGTCAAGACCAGTGGTCTTTACTGTAAAGTCTGCGTTGACAGTAATGATGCGCTTTCCGTCAGCACTCTTGTATTCACCGGCAACAGCCTGCTGGAATGCAGAGTCTGTAACCACCTCTTCTACCTGAGCTGCAGGGGCAGCAGCTGGTTTCTTCTCTGTGCATGCTGTGAAGGCAAGCATACCCATGGCAATAGCCATCAATGTAAGTTTCTTCATAATCTTGATCTTTTAATTATTGATGTTTTGAAAATATTACTTTCTTTAGGATGTGAAAAACATGATCAGACTTGTAGCAAACATTGTTGCTATGCTGATCAGTCCTACTGATATGGGGAGATAATCATACTGGATGTTTTTCTTGCCGTTCTGAAACTCCTGGGTGTATGATCTTGCCCAACGGTTATAGGCATAGAATACAATCGATGCCATAACGAAGCCAATAAAAACTCCTACCAGCAAATCGCCAGGATAATGTACTCCCAGATAGGCGCGAGAATATGTTACCAGTGCAGCCCAGAATGCCAGGAATATACTTAGCTTCCTGTTTCTTACCAGATACATGGCGAAGATGGCAACTCCCCACGAGTTGGCGGAGTGGGAGGACGGAAATCCGTATCTGCCGCCCCGGTATCCATCAACCACGTGTACCATATAGGATATGGAGTTGTCCAGGTTGCTTGGACGGAGGCGTCCTACCAATGGCTTGAGTAAGCCTGATGCTGTCTGGTCACAGAGCAATACGAGGAGCGCTACTGCTAGAATAGTGACTATCGTTACCTTCCAGTGGAAATTCTTAATCATCACGAAGATGAACGCTGCATAAAATGGAACCCAAGTGAATCGGTTGCTCACCAAAACCATGAAGTAATCGAATAGTTCACAGTGCATGCCATTGAGAAATAGCAATATCGCTGTGTCTATCTGTTCCAGATAATGAATGAGTTCTAGCATTGTTGCTTTTTACTATTTTTGTTGATATTTATATTCTCTTTTTTACTGTCATTCAAGATGTTGCCTATTTCTTGGCTAAGTCATCGTATAGCTTCTGGAGATAGGCTTGACCTCGTTTCAGATTAAAGCCTTTTTCGCCTTTGTCATATACGATTCGCTTGGCTCTGTTGTCGTAGATGAGCGAGTTCTCTTCTGATACTACACCAAATGCATCGTTCACCGCAAAGAATGCGAATTTAGGTGTGGCATCACTCATCATGTTCTTACTGAAAGTGAATTCCCTGTGCTCTACTCCCAGCTGACCGAGCAGGGTGGCTGCAATGTCATGCTGTGAACCGATGATGCCCACTTTCATAGGGCGCGAGATAGCTCCACCTGCCAGGATGAGTGGAATCTGGTAACGGCTACGGTCGTGGTCGTTCAGATTTTCCTTGTAACCTCCCACATGGTCTGGTACGAACACGATAAGCGTATTCTTCCATCTTGGCAGTTTGCGGTATTCCCTGACGATAGCACCCATTACGCTGTCGGTGTAGGCGAAAGCATTCAGACGCTTGTCTTTCAATCTGTGGTAAGGCACCTCGAAAGGCTCGTGGCTGCTGGAAGTCTGCAATATTCTCAGCATAGGACGCTTCTCATTCTGCTGTGCCTTGATATCTTCCATCATTCTGGCTGCAACGATGTGGTCTGGCACACCCCATTTGCTCAGCTTGTCTTCTATCGGGAAGTTGGCATCAGAAATGATATGCTGGTAACCCTGAGAAACAAGATAGGAGCGCATGTTGCAGAAATCTGCATCTCCACCATAATAATAGGTGGTTTTGTAATTCTTATATTTCGCCAGGTTGCGGGCTATGGATGGCAACTGGCTCGTCTTGCGTGGATAGCGCATGATGCTGGTTGTTGGCTGTGCAGGATAGCCGCTCAATATGGAAACCATACCTCTGTCTGTGCGGAAACTGTTGGCATAGAATCTTGTGAAGAGGATACTCTGCTGGGCGATGGAATCCAGGCATACTGCAACATCCTTGTATGAGCCCATGGATGGCATGATGTCGCTGGCAAAACTTTCCATGATGACAATGAGGATATCAGGAGTTCCCTTCTTGAAGGTTGCCTCATTGAGCAAAGGGTAGGTGTTCTCATCGCTTGTACTTGTCATCGTAGCGAATATCTTGTCAGCCTCTTTATCTTTCATGAAGCGATACTGTGAGGCGAAGTCCTCCTGGTGAGTAATCGATTCCAGGAGGCTGAACAGCGGATTCACGGCTGAGTGGTTCAGATAGGCGTTCTGACTGTAGTATGCCTGTCCCGTGTTCATCGTAGAAACGGTGATGCCACCTCTGATAGGCAGGAAGAGTAAGCCTGTGAGCAGGAGGAGGACGAGGGATGTACGGCCACGATGGCGGTCGAAGTCATCGAATCGATTTCTTTTACCTCTTCCGAGTCCTTCATATCCGTAGCCGTAGCGACTGTATTGCTGGCGTTTCTCGCCTCGCATTCGCAATGTGAACCAAACTCCAATGGTCAGAACTATCAATATGACAATTGAAAGAATCACTTGCCAGATGCTTACACTGGCGATGGCATCAGCCGGTGAAGTGAAGAAGTAGAAGAGTGGAGTACTGTCCAACGGATACTTCCAGTATGGATAAAGACTTGCGTTAAGCAGGAAACTGCAAGTGATGAAAAGTGAGGCAATTATGAAGTAGATGTTCATAATTGGTTTAACCAGGTCTCTTTTCAGCCATACCACGGCAATGGAAAGAAAACCTGGAATCACAGATAAGTAACCAGCCATCGATAAATCGAGTGGAAGCCCATGCCAGATAACGGCAGGCAACTCCGTGAAGATATTGTCGACAGGTTGTGTGGCAGAACCCTTTTCCAAAAAGAGGAACAGCGGCTTCTGCAAAACAAACAATACTACAAACGTAGCATAAGTCTTAACAAACCATATAATTTGCTTCATACGAACGTTGAACTTTTCTATATTTAATGTTTAAAATTTCTATATTAATAATGTATCTGTATGCAAAATTAGGAATAATTTTCGAGATAGACAATTATTTTTATAGTTTTTTTCAAAAAAGTGCCAAAAAATTTGGTAGTTTAATAATTTTGCCGTATCTTTGTTGTATTAATTTATTACGCATTATGGCTAAGTATAACATTCAACCCAAAAAAGAGAAGTCAGCAAGATATCAAACCTTGCTGAGTGAGGAGACTAAAGACCGCCTCCGTGATGAGATTATCCGTCTGATTGTAACGGAGAGAAAATACAAGGATCCTGAGTACAACTCTAAGAAGTTGGCTGAGGACCTGAGCACGAACTCTCGTTATATTTCAGCAGTGTGTGCAACTCGATTCCACAAGAATTATTCAGAGTTGGTTAATGACTATCGTGTGAACGATGCAATGTCGCTGCTCACAGATAAGCGCTACGCAAAGATGAGCGTGGAAGATATCAGTGAGATGGCTGGATTCAGCACTCGTCAAAGTTTCTATGCAAACTTTTACAAGCGTCTGGGCATAACCCCACGTCAGTATCGCCTCGAACATTCACAGCATAAGTAACTGCGTCTTATAGAAGCAATGCCGCTCATATAAAAATGGCTGTACAGGATAGTTTCTTGTACAGCCATTTTTATATTGTTTCATTATCTATATTCTCAGGCATTTAAGAGAGATCATCATCTGACTTTATTTTCTTAGAAAATGCTTGAGCACCTTACTGGTTGTATTCTTTGATATCTGGCGTATCGCCTTGTCTCTGATCTGGCGTACACGCTCTCGCTTCAGCTGCAGGTCTTCTGCAATTTCTGCCAGTGTTTCATGTGCCATTCCTATACCATAGAACTTAGAGATAACTATGCGGTCGCGTTCTTCCAGTTCTCCAACGCAACGTTCCAAGTCGTTGAGCATCTGGGCGAAAGCTGTATTGTCGTCTGCCGGCTGGGCATCCTTGTTGATCAGGATGTCGAGTAGGGTGTACTTGTTTCCCTCACTGATAGGGGCATCGATGGAAACAGCTTTTGCAGCATTGCGTGGAGCATGCTTTTTCTGATCCTTTGGTACACGATAGAGTGCTGCCTGCTTGTCGATTGTCTGCTGCATCGCTTTGCGAATGAAAGGGGATGCATAAGCCACAAACTGCGAACCGCGTTCGGCATCGTATTTTTGAGCTGCCGTGAGCATCGCCAAAGTTCCTTCGCTAACCAAGTCATCGAAGTCAACACCATTACCACGATAGTGGTTGGCTACCGATTTTACGTAGTTGATGTTATCGCTTACCAACTTATTGATTTCTTTCTCTGTCATATCTCCTTTGGGTCTTTTAATTCATGAATGATGTTTATGATGCAATTTTCTGCCGAGAGAAACTCTTGCGTGATTGCGTAGTGTGCTCTCTCTACTGCAAAAATACAGAGAAATATTTGAAGAAACAAATTTTGCTCCCAAATATTTCTCATTTTAACATTCTGCAATACCTATTTGCATAGTCCGGCATACGGACAATACTCGCAACGTTTCTTGTCGCAGGTAGGACGCAGTGGCAATGCGGGATTGTAGATGTCGGCAATCAGACTGCGGAGATGCGCCATGAAGTCTTCTTCATACGGTGTGATATCTTCTATCTTTTCCCTGCCTAGTTTAAGGGTTGGGTCGTAGTCTTCTGCACCTGCATTCTGTATGAACAGCAAGCCTGGTGATACGGGATCCTGTGCTGAATTGTATCTTTTGCTGTTCTTGATGATCATCGAGTAGAGGAATGCCTGCAGATAATAATCCGTATGCTTGCTCAGTGCCTGGGGAGTTGCCGAGAAAATCTCATCTATATCCTTGGGATGGGTTGTCTGTGCTCTTCCCGTCTTGTAATCGATGACTCTGATGCGTTCAGAGATGTTCGATATAGGAGAAATGGCATCCAGACGGTCAATGAAACCACCGATCTTGAACTGCTTTTCGCCCCTGCTTGTATTGACATTCAGTGTATCTGAAACTACCAATTCCATACCGATGATGGTAAATGGTGTCTGGCGTCTGTCTATGGAGATGAGCTGTCGCAAATAGCTGGCTATTACCTCCTTGTTGATGAGTTGCAGACCGTTGTATTTCGGATGATAGTCATTGTTGCCTACCTTGAAGAGCTCTTCTCTGAAGGCCTGATCTACCAGTCTATCTACCAGCATCTTATCCTTCATCGCCTGGTCCAGTATGTCTGCAGTGATGACGATTGGGCGGATGAGCTGCTGCTTTCCTTTCTCATCTGTCTGGATATCGCTCTTGCTGGCAAAGCCATAGTAGAAAAGTTCGGCTGCCCGATGGAAAATGTTTCCGAAGATGCGGTTATCTACTTCGTCTTCATCTATTTCATCCGGTTCCAGCAACCCCTTTACATATTTATAATAGAACTGCTTCTGGCATCTCTGGTATGTATTGAGAAAAGTAGGTGTGAGCATTCTTACGTCGTCAAGTACCTTCATCACTTCTTCGGTCTTTAGCTCTTCGTCGTATGCCGGGCGAAGGGGTTTCTGACCAGCGATGAGGGTCTTGCGAACGATAGGATGCTGACTTTCTACCATCAGCTGGAGCATGAATCTGCTCATCTCGCCCGATTGACCATCTTCCGTAGCATTGTTGTAGGTAAGCGTGATGTCGTGGGCACGCTGCAACATACTGTGAAAGTAGTAGGCAAAGATGGCTACCTTGTTTTCTACGGTGGTGAGACCGTAAGCCTTGCGCAGGGAGTAGGGGATGAATGAAGAATCGTTCACGCCCTTTGGAATTTTGCCTTCGTTGCAGGATAGAACCAGAATATGATCGAAATCGAGGTTTCTGGTTTCGAGTACACCCATTACCTGTATTCCTTCTGCCGGCTCGCCATGGAATGGTATGCTTGTGGTCTGGATGAGCTGCTGTATCAGTCGCTCCAGAGTGATGGTATCTACCTCTAGGTCGCCGGATGTAATGAGTTCCTGTAGACGGTTGAGTAGGGTGTAGGTGCGATAGAGTGATTCGTGGAATAGCGGATCATTCAAATCCTTTGCCTGGGTTCCTATCATGCGCAGAATATCAAGCAAGTAGCTGATGAGCTGCTTGTTGTAGCTGTTTTGCTTGGCTTCTGCCGTCTGCTCTTCCAGGTTTCTGAAAAGCAGAGAGAGTCCTTCGTCTCCATCCATGCTGAGGAAATCGCGTGATGGGTAGAAGCGTTTCTGCTCTTCCAGCTTTTCAAGCAGGTCGGCATACCGTGAGCTGATGAGTCTCGTATAGGGATGGCGCAATGCTGTGAGCACATAATGAAGACGGTAGGTCTCGCTATGCTGTGGATGACCTGTTCCCTGCAACTGGATGAGCTGCTGGATGAGACTGTAGAAAGGTGTTTGCTGCAAAGGATAACCTATCGTGATATTGACGCTTTTCACCTCTTCCGGAAGTGAATGTATCACACTCTGCAAGAGGTTTTCGTCGCTCAGTACGATGGCTACATTGCGCCCCATCTTGTAGCGGTTGTGCTCCTTGAGCCAGGCGTTTACGTATCTGGCCTGGATGTTCTCTGTTGGTGCAGATATGTAGGTGATATCCTTGTTCTTCGACATGTTGTCGTAGATGTCTTTCTGCGGATAGCTGGCAAGTTCGTTGGGATAGTGCTTCAGATACTGACGGATGTAGTGGCCGGCTTCATTTTGTCCCTCCATATAGTACTTGTCGTAATCCCAGTAGAAAAGGGCTTTGCCCTGTTTCATCAGTCGGTCGCATAGTGTCTGTTCTACTATCTGCATCATATTGAAGCCGATGAAGAGATACTTCTTGTAATGGAAGTCTATATTTTCATCGTTTACTACCTTGCGATAGAGTGCTCCTTCATAAGCCAGTTTCTGTTCGGCCAGTTTCTGGTTGAATCCTACGTAGATGTCGTAGAAATGTGACCATAACTGCAGGAATCGCTTCTTCAGTTCTGTATTGTGATCATCAGAGAAATTGCTGAAGAATTTCTTGATCATTGTTTTCTGATAGTCTGTGAGATAAGAAACATCGTCGAGTTCATGGATGTCACTCAGATTGGCAAAGAGCAGTTTGGCATCTACCATGTTCTTATCTACATCGTCAAAATCGGCAAGGAGGAGCTGCCCCCAACCGTAAAAGTGGTCGAGGGTCTCATCAATGCCAGTGCATGCTACGAATACCTTGTGCAGGTCGCAGATAGACTTGATAGGGTCAGCAACCTTCAGGTCGGAGTGTCGGCGGAAGAGGTCGCTGATGGTGATGTATGTGGGAGTCCAGATTGGCTTGCCGGCCAATTGCGCCAGATAGGTATTGAGGAAGAGCGCTGCACGTTTGTTTGGGAAAACCACTGCGATGTCGCTCATGTTGGTGCCGTATTTTGCCAGCATATCCTGGGCTACTGTTTTCAAGAATGCTTTCATTGTATATTGTTTTTTATTATCTTTGCATTTCTTTTATTCATCTATAATACTTCTTCTATTTTGTTCGGATAAACATACCAGAGGTATCCCTTGACATGAGCATGCCCCATACTTTCGAGCAGCTTCATATAGCCTTTTATCTGGTCGTGGTACTCCGGCTTCGGTTTACCGAACTTGAAATCTACCACCACGGTTTCGTGCTCATCTTTCATCACTCGGTCTGGGCGATGCTCTACCATGTTTCCGTCCTTGTCTGTGCTGATGATGGAACACTCATTGAAAACATTCCATCGGTCAGAGAACCAGTCGCTTACCTTGTCTGATTCCAGACGTTTGCGAATCATCTTCTCAACTCTGTCTCGCGAGATGTTTTCATCGTAGAGAACTCCATCAAGTTCCAGCTGTTTCAGCGCTCCTTCTATATCATCTCTTGTGCGGATGGTAGAGAAGAGACTGTGCAGTACTGTACCCATCTTGATATAGAATTTCTGCTGTTCTTCCTGTTCATCTCCTTTGATGAGATCGCGGCTCTTGTTACTCTGTCTGAACTCTGGAAGCTTAGGTGATACATTGATATCTATCTGCATCATTTCTGCAGGCATGGTAAAGACATTTCTGTTGATTTTCATCTCCATCTTTACTTTCTGCTTGGGTACCACCGGTTCGCCATATTTAAAGATGATGTCGTTGGTCTTGCTGTCTGTACCGATGCCTTCCAACTCTACATTTACCGCGTCGGTAAGCATTTCGTATGCTTCTTTCTCTGCATTTTGCTTCAGCTTCTCAGCAACAGTTTCCAGTGATTTTTCGATGATTCCCGAACGGTAGGCGGTAGATGCGCGTTTGCCGAAGACATAGAGATTATGACTGGCTCTGGTGAATGCCACATAGAGCAGGTTCAGATTATCTACGATGTTCTGCAGATGCTCGTGATGGTAGTCATCTTCATAGATGCTTCCTTTCATCTGTTTGGCACTGAAATCTACAGGAACCAGAGGCAGTTCGTTGTAAGGAGCTTCCTGAGGAGTACACCAGATGGTGTTGGCTTTCTCCAGCTGCCAGTCGCAGTATGGCATGATGACATGGTCGAATTCCAGTCCCTTACTCTTGTGGATGGTGATGAGTCGGATGCCCTCGATGCCGTCACTATGGATGCTTTTTTCGTGGAGATTGTTTTCCCATTCCTGGAGAAACGCCTCGATGTCGCTGCTGTTGTCTGTCAGGAAGGAATTCAATTTGTCGTAGAAGGCACATACGTAGGCACTTTGTACTTTCATATCTTCTATCTCGCCAAGGTGAAGTTCCGTAAACAGTCTTTCGGTCAGGTCGAGTAGAGGCATCTCCAGCAATTCCTGTCGATTCTCTGTGATCAGCTCAACCACCTTTTCATCATCGAGATAAGTATGGGCAAACTTCAAGAGTGTGGCGCGGGCAATATCGTCGGCAGGGTGCATCAGCAGCTTCAGGGCTGTGATGAGTATCTGTACTGCCTGCGAAGCGTCAAGACGGAATGCTTCGTCTGAAACCATCTCATAGTCTGAATGCTCCATAAAGTAGGCTGCGATATCCTGGATGGTGCGGTTGTTGCGCACGAGGATAGCGATACGGTGGGTGGGAACACCACGTGCTGCCAACTCATCTACTGTCTGCAGACAGAGTTGCATCATGCGGTCTTCTTTATTTTCTGCATCATTTTCATCGTCCTCTTCCTGTGTCTTGAGGAGTCGCACCTCCACATATCCCTGCACCTTTTTCTTCTCCGGAACTTTCTGTTCTACATCGGCATAGGCTGTAAGCAGTTGCTTGGCTGTTTCGGGTATCGTTTCTGCCAGTTCGTTATATTCCTGTTGGGCAGCTTCTACGAAGAAGGCATTGTTGAAGTTGATGACATTGCGGTCTGAGCGATAGTTGGTGGCAAGGGCCTCTACATCCAGTTGTTTCTTCGGATTGTCAAACTGGTCTTCTATGTTGTTGAGAAGTCGCCAGTCGCCCGAACGCCAGCGGTAGATGCTCTGTTTCACGTCGCCTACAATCAGGTTGCCTGCATCTTCGCGGCTCATCGTTTCTTCCAGCAGCACCTTGAAGTTTTTCCACTGTATGGTGCTGGTATCCTGAAACTCGTCTATCATCACGTGGTTCAGCTGGGTGCCGATTTTCTCGAAGATGAAAGGTGAGTCGCTGCCTTGGATGAGTGAGTGAAGCAATGTCTGTGTGTCGCTGAGCAGGAAGCGGTTAGCCTCCTGGTTCATTTCTCTCACCTTCTTGTCTATGCTGCCCAAGAGGCGCAGCTGGTTGAGGTGCTTGATGGTGAGGTTGGCGCTCTTGTACATTCTTTCGAGCATGTGGCGGTGCTCTTCCGAGAACCGGAGGATAGGATGTAGAACATTCACCACATGCTGATAGAGTGGAGAATCGTTCTTGACTTCCGACTTCTTGACCCAGTTTTCCGGATTATCCAAGCATTTTGCTAAAGTCATGTTTTTGACGTCATCGTCTCCGTATTTTCCATTTCTCAATTTATTGAAGTAGCTCCAGATACCCCTTGTCTTGTTGTTGAGGTCATCAGCCGAATATCCTTCCTCTTCCAGCGCATCGAAAAAGGAAGCTGCGATTTCTTCGAATTTTTCTTTAGCCTGGTTTCGGGTATCCTTCATCTTGTCTTTGAATGCTTCGAAGAAGCCTTCTTCTTCCATTCGTTTTGACAGCTCGTCGGCGTGCTCCTTGTAGTAATCACGGAAGATGTGCTCACCAAAGGACTTGATCTGGCCGATCACATTCCAGCTCTTGTCGTCTGCTATGTTTTCCTTGATGTAATCCATAATCCAGAAAAGCAGTTTGTCGGTGCTTTCCAGACTTTCTATCAGTTCATCCACAGCTTGCTGTTCCACCTGATAATCGTTCAGCCCGATGCGCAGGTTGGCTGTGAGGTCGAGTTCTCGTGCCAGATTTCGCAAGACACTCTGAAAGAAGGTGTCGATGGTTTCTACTCTGAAATAGTTGTAGTTATGGATGAGCAGGCGCAAAGCCTCTTCCGCATTCTTTCTGATCTGTTTTTCCGAAAGATGGGGGAGTGCGGCATGTATCTGTACCAGATACTGATCTGATTCGGGCAGCTCGTGGGCAATGCCATAGAGCTGTCCGAGAATACGCAGTTTCATCTCTTCTGTAGCCTTGTTGGTAAAGGTTACAGCCAGGATGGTGCGATAGGCGTGGGGATTGTCTATCACCAGGGTCATATATTCGCGGGCAAGGGTAAAGGTCTTACCCGAGCCCGCACTTGCCTTGTAAACGGTGAGTTGTGAATTCATATATTGTTCTTTATTTTCTTTTGATTTATAAGGGAATATCCCGTAACGGATTCTACCAGTTTCTGAAAAGTTCGAAGCCGAAGCGGCAGCCTACGCCATCAAACTTTCCCTGTCTGAATGCTGCGAAGAAGCCGAGCGATATCAGACGCGTGCTTACACCATAGCCCCATTCTGTATAAGGGTAGAGGTGTTTTACCACCAGACCGCTGGTATAGAGTCTTTCTGATTCTACATATCTGCCTATCAGCGGAAGCCAGGCGGCAAGAATCATCGGAGATTCATAGGTGAAGTTGGCACGCAGGTAATAGTTGCTGGCATTATACCAGTAGGACGACAGCAGTTCGAAATCGCCCGACCATTCATCGTTCCAGCCTCCCGGAATGTTGTTGTCGTGGAAGTTGGTGTAATCTACGAAGTCCCAGTGTGCTCCTCTTCGGGTATAGAAACCTGTTCCGAAACGCATCGAGTAGGAGCGTCTGCGGGAAGAATAGAGAATCGTCTGGGCATCAAACTCGGCTCTTCCGTAGTCGATGTTGCTGCCCAGCAGGTTTTTGAAACCTTGCTCATAGTCGAGTTTCAGCACGATGCCTTTCTCTGCTTTAGGTCTCCATTCTATTCCGATGGCTGGAGCCACAGACTTGTATTTGTCCGGATAGCCTATGGATTGATAGAAGTCCGGACGGATGGCAATGCGGTTGTGCGCTACCATTCCCAGTTCCATCGCCCAATGTGGGGAGAGGCGCCAGTGGTTGGTGAGTCGCATGTAATTATCCTTGAATTCCGTAAAGGTGGATTTTCCCATCAGGAGAGAAGGTATCTCCGCTGGCGAGAACCCTCCAATGCTGTCTTTCGGATCCATATATCCCAAGGCCTGGCGAGCCAGCTTGTTGGTATTGATGCGGTTGCCGTTACCGATTTCCAGCTGCAGATAACCCTCGTGACGGGTATTGTAGTTGAGTCTGACAGGAATACTGTAGTAGAAACGATGCTGGCGGAAACTGTAACCGCCTTTTATTCCGGCAGAAAGCTGGATGTTGTCATTGAAGGCATACTGTCCGTTGATCTTGAACTTATACACCACACCCTTGGATTCCGAATAACCCATATATAATGGATTGAACAATGGGTCGATGCGGAAATAGCCCTGTTGCTGTTTACCGAAGTCGCTGGAAATTCTGTTCAGCAGGTTATCGCCCACGATATCCCAGAGCACATCTTTTGCGAAATCTTTCTTCTTTTCTCCCAGTGCAGCTGCTTTCCTTTTTCGCTCTTCTTGTCTGTCGTAATAGATGCGATAGATCATTTCCTCATCGGTATTCAGCTTGATGGGGCGCACTTTCGACATCATGGCGGTATCTGCGCTATTCTTGATGGTATCTTCCAGTACTTTTGGCAGATCGTATATGGTGGTGTATTTCCCGGTAATCTTATTGCCCATGAAACTGAAGTTGGCGCGCATGTCACACTTGACAGGTCCCAGCGACTTGTAGCCTTCCTTGCCCATCGTCACGGAGATGTAGAAACGGGTCATATCGTATTCTCCTTCGAAGTCGCACATCTGAATCTGTCCGTTTTGGATGCGGACGATCGCCCTGGTCTCTACCAGCTGGGTGTTTTTGATGCGTGGGTAGGCGTAAACCTGAGCCATACCATAGAGCAGTGGCGTGACGGAGTACTTGTAGTATCGTCTGTTGGAACGATGGAAAGGGGAGAGGATGTTCTCCTGAAAAAGGTTTTCTCCATACACATTCGGCGTCATGTAGTTGAGTGCAGCGCTCATTGTACTTTTGCGGTGTGGAATGGTACTGAGATTGAGCAGTCTGTGGATGACAGGTGCTCCCTTCTCATCCACTTCGATGCGGTTGTAGAATTCGCTGATGAACTTTCTACCTGCTCCATAGGAGATGGCGTACATGGTAGGAACGAGAGCCAGGGTGGCGTTTCGCTTGTTGGTACGCATCTGGAATTTGGTGTAGGCATAGCTCGAATTGCTTCCTCTTCCCGTGGTATCTATCTTTTGGGCATAACAGAAGATACGCTGCATCACGGAGTCTGTGATGGCGTCCTTAGCCTTCACTCTTCTGGCATCAGTTGCCAGAGGAAAGCTGATAGTCAAAAGGATGACAGCCGCTATGATGCGAATCAGTTGTATCTTCATATTTATCTATAAAAAAATCGGGTGAGGCTGAGTTGCCACACCCGATTGCAAAGTTAATGTAAATATCTTGAAAGTCCAAACTTTTAGCTTGATATTATACTTTTTTATCCCAGAAAATTTATCTTTATCCCAGATATTTCATCAGGATACCGATCTTGCCGGATTCTCTGAGCTTGGTGATGCTCTTCTCTCTGATCTGTCGAACTCTTTCGCGTGTCAATCCCATCTTGTCTCCGATTTCTTCCAGACCCTTCTCGGTCTCGTCGATACCGAAGCAGGCGCATACGATCTTGCGTTCTCTTTCCTTCAGACATTTGTTGAGAACCTGTTTCAACTCCTGAGCCATACTCTCATGATCCACGTGCTTGTCGGTACGGCTGTCGTCTCCGCTCGACATCACATCTGCCATCGAGTTGTCATCGTCTTCGCCGAATGGTGCATCGATGCTTACATGGTGACCGCTAGCCATCATACTCTGAGAGATTTTATCTTCATCTACACCGGTGCGGGCAGACAATTCCTCTACGCTAGGGCGGCGCTGGTTTTCCTGCTCAAATCGGTTGATTTCCTGGTTTACCTTGTTGAGCGAACCCACCTGGTTCAAAGGCAGTCTCACGATGCGGCTCTGTTCTGCTATTGCCTGGAGGATGCTTTGGCGAATCCACCATACAGCATAGGAGATGAATTTGAATCCGCGGGTCTCATCGAAGCGTTCTGCAGCCTTGATGAGTCCGATGTTGCCTTCGTCAATAAGATCGGTGAGTGTGAGTCCCTGATGCTGATACTGTTTTGCCACAGACACCACGAATCTCAAGTTGGCTTCTACCAATTTGTTCTTGGCTCTTTCGCCAACTCTGCCTCCCTTTCTTATCTGCTGTGCCAGCTCTATCTCTTCCTCTATAGAGATCATTGGCGCTCTGCCGATCTCTACCAGATATTTATCTAGTGCTTCACTATTTCGATTGGTTATGCTCTTTTGTATCTTAAGTTGTCTCATGATGATCCTACCCCCAAATTTTGTTACTAAACTCCACAAAGTTAGTAAAAAATGTGATAGGTTGTATTTTCCTACAACATAATTTAACTAAAAATACTTGATTTTTCGAAATTTTATCTAACTACCTCATTTTGAGAGAATTTTGTGAATGCGTCTTGATAGCCATTGAATACATTGATATCTACGGCTCCGTGGATGCCTGCCACACGACCATCCGGGCATAGCTGCCAATATACCAGGTGGATGTCTGGCTTGTATTCGCCATAGCGGGCAATCCATATTTTATAGTTGTGCTTCAGGTCGGGTGCTGCAGGCAGATAGCGGTTTACGAAGATCTGACTGATGTAGAGGATAGGTTTTACGCCCGTGGCTCTTTCCACCAGTCTTAACCAGGTTCTTACTCTTGCGAAGAGAACGCCCGGACCTCCCATCTTGCTGATCTGGCTATGCGATGGCTCCAGGTCGAGAACCGGCGGAAAATCTCCTCTCCTGATGCAGCTGTGTCTGAGGAAATGATTTGCCTGAGCAACGGCTGGTGTTCTGGTACTGAAGAAGTGGTAAGTGCCTACTTTATAGCCATGTGCGCGAGCTGCACTATAGTCTTTCTTATAGTAAGGATTCACGATTGATTTACCCTCTGTGCTCTTGATGTAGATGAAGCGGATCGGGTAGTTTACGTTGCCTGCCACGGTTTTTCTGCTGATGTTTCCCAGATGCGTGATGCGCAGTTTCTTCCAGTTTATCTGATATCGCTTTCTGCCTTTGATGTGCTGATGTTTCGAGATGTCGATGCCGTAGATTCGCTGTGAGGTATATACCAGTCGCTCTCCCTTGTATTTGTCTTTCTTCCATTCGCCTACTCTCAGTGGCTTCTTGGGTGAGATGCTGAATCCCCATCCGTTTCTTTCTCCATTCTTCCATTCTCCTTCGTAGTAGGAACCGTCGTGCCCCATCCAGGTGCCATAGCCTTCTGCCTGGTAGAGGCTGTCGTAGCTGCCTGAGAAATAACCCAGTGAGTCATGGCGCTGTTCATAGTTGATGGTGTCTCGGTGGGTGGCTCCCTGCAGGGTTACGATTCCGATGGCTGTGCGGGGTGTGATGCCGTAGATGCCGTCAGGGGTTGTTTCTGATGCCAGCTGAAAGAGGTGGCAGTACTGTCTGTCTTTTCTTTCATCTGCATTCGTCTGGATGAGCTTGCAGTCTTCGCTTCGGGTCTTGCCGTTTTCGTCGGTGTAGAATGCCTTATATTTAATAAGGTGTACCAATACCAGTTTGCCGTCTTTCTGGTTTGACTTGTCTGAAGGTGTTTTACCCTGGATATGGTGCAGCGAGTCGAGCATCTTCTTGGCAGAATCTCTCAACACCTTCTCGCGGTTTTCGAAGGCACAGATTCGGTTGTATCCCAGATCCATTACGCTGTGGGAGTGGATATAGTATGCCAGCTCGCTTTCTTTCCATTTCGAATCCTTGTAGAGACTGTCGAGTGAATCTACTTTCTCTACCAGCACACTGTCTGCATCGAGTCCCTGATAGCGGTTTCGGGTGATGTCGGTATTGTTGGACGCAGCGAGTCGTCCCTGGCATGAAGGAACGAGTGCCCAGCGGTTCATGAAGGTTGCTGCCAGTGTGGTGGTATCTTCGTCGAATCGCAGCATGGTTTTGCCGTTTCTTCTTATTTCGTAGCAGCTGTAGGCTTCTATTCTGGCTTTGGCTGCCTGCACCTGTTCTCTTGTGGGATTCAGACAGCGGTAGGTCCAATATCCCAGGGCGCAAAGTAGAATGATAAATAGGACACCAGCTATTCTGATGCCTTTCTTTCTGTTGTTTGTCATTGTTTCAATTCCTCCTATATTTCTTTTCTCTCCCTTATCTATATATCTATAGTTCTTATATTTTACTTAAGTTTCGCAAGTAAGCTCCACACGCCCTGAAAGGGCAGAAGCTCCTAGCCCAGGGCATCGCCCTGGGTAATTAC